>WNGF01000300.1_pt1 | contig 69717 bp, 67 predicted proteins | sample 5400641 | NCBI WGS metagenome assembly WNGF01 (sample SAMN13153371, study PRJNA577476) | soil metagenome | isolation source: 80 cm soil or saprolite under grassland replicate 2 | place: USA:California | collected 2016-06-15
GCGTGTGAATTACGCCGCGTGGAGTGGCCAAGCAACCCGGAACCCATCGTACTCGGAACCAATCGCAAATTCGAAATAGGCTATTGACCAATTTTTGACCGGATCAAATGCTAAAAGAGCGAGATTGATGGTAGTATATCCGCTCTTGATGCGGCTGCAAACCGTTGCAAATATTACTATATGACAGTTAACGTCAATGGCTGCACGAGTCGGCGGTAGGATTCATAACCCCCAGATTTCAGTGTGGTTGCTTGTGACAATCTTGTGACAATTCTCCCTGGAAATTGGCCGATTTTGGCGTATAGTGGCGCACTGACCTGTGGCTGCAACTCGTTGAAAATGTTGGTAGATGTCGCCAAATGTGAATTGGCGCTAGATGGCTCGACCGGGCTACGAACCAAAAGGTCGCACGCGACTACTTATTCATTTAACTTGTGAAAATTCGAGTAAGTCCTCAAATGAGTCCCCAAAGCAGAACGGGCATCATTAAGATGCCCGTAAACTATTGATTCTAAAAGTCGGGACGGCGGGATTCGAACCCACGGCCTCTTGCACCCCAAGCAAGACCACGCAGTTTCCTCGATTATCCCAGGTATGCAAATCATTGAAAAATATAGTATCTAGTGTGCTATATTACGCCCTCTTGCTCCCTGATATTCACTCGAATATGTCTCTGCAATATGTCTCTGTACGGAAATCAAGGGATCTGTGATCTCCATTTGCGGCTGGATCGTAATTGATTGTGAATTGATTGTGAAGAAGGAAACCCTATGAAATCAGCGACTGGCTATGTCTTTTACGACGAGAAGAGGAAGCGGTGGATTGCCAGATTGGCCCCTGTTGATAAGGACACCGGAAAACAGAAGGAGTTCAAGCGGTACTGTCTGACGAAAACTGATGCTCGCAAAAAACTGCAAGAACTCAAGAACAAGTATGAGAAGGGCGGGGTTAAATCCATCAACGCTGATAAGTCTAATTTTTCCTATCTTGCTGAGAAATTCAAAAAGGAAAAGCTTGTAGATGCGGTGTACGTCGGTGAAAGAAAGCTCGCCGGTCGCCGTGAGTTGAGCGCGCCTGACGCATGGCTAAAACAACTTCTCTTCTACTTTGGGTCGGCAAAACTGAATGAGATCACGAAGGGCAGGATCGAGCAGTTCAAACTTTGGCTCTCGAAACTGCCGACGAGAAGCCGGATTCTGGAGAAAGAGGATGGAGAGTTGGAAGTTATTCCAAACTCGAAATGAAAACAGCGAAGCTTCGAAGGAATCAACCGGCCTGTGGAAATGCTGCGTGTAATGCTCAATTACGCCGTTGATGAACGGATGATCTCGTCGGACCAAAATCCCTTCTCACAAAAGTCGGCCAGAACACTCATCGAAAGAGCCGTCGAAACGAGCCGCGAACGATTCCCGACCTTTGGTGAGGAATTGGCCTTGATCAACTATTGTAATAAGCCCGGCCCTCGTGGAAACGCTCATCTGCGGGCCGTGCTGATCGTCGCCGCGGACACCGGGTTACGCGAGAATGAGATGTTCACTCTGGAAAAGAGTGATATCGATTTCAGATCAGGAGTCATCAGCGTGCGCGCAATCAATGCAAAGACAAACCGTCCTCGTACCATTCCAATGACTCGCAGAGTGAAGGAAGAGCTAGCGCTGCTGAACGAAAATGGCAATGGAAACTTGATCTTCGGCGGGCTGAAAGAAGTAAAACGATCTTTCAACACCGCCTGCCGAGCAAACAAGATTGCGAATCTGCGCAAACACGATTTCAGGCATGCGTTCGTTTCACGATCAATCCTTGCCGGCATTCCCCCTGCCGTCGCTTTGAAGGCGAGCGGTCACGCGTCCGATGAATGGAAGCGATACCTCAATATGACGCCCGATCAGTTGCAGAAGCTGTTTAACCCTTTAGAGGGACAGGTCGTGGAAGACGTGAAGAGATACGGGTTGGATGTCCTGCAACAACTCAGGGAGGCGCTGGGATATACAGACATCGCAAACCTCATCGCCTCATTGGAAACACGTCATTAAGCAAAGCCCGCCGGACTTGACATGGCGATCCCAAAATGGGATCATTTGTAATAGGAGCGCGCCCGTGAGGATTATCAGCAAGAGTCGACTTCGGGAGTTCTGGCGAAAACATCCGGATGCCGAAGCGGCTCTGATGGAATGGTACAAGGTGACGAGCCGCGCCGACTGGAGGAATTTCGCGGACGTGCGCGACTCTTTTCGCCATGCGGATGTGTACTGCGATTGCGTGGTCTTCGACATCAAAGGGAACGATTATCGGCTGATTACGATCATTCTTTACCCGGTGCGACACGTCTACATTCGTCACGTGCTGACGCATGCCGAGTATGACAAAGGCAATTGGAAGAATGACTGCAACTGTTAAGGAAAAATTTGACCTGCGCAAATATTCTCGGCTGGTGTCGAAGGTCGCGCCCCTCGTGATCGAGACTAAGGAGGAGTTTGAACGAGCGGACGCCGAGATCGGTCGACTGCTGAAAAAGGGATACGACAATCTCTCTGCCGAGGAAAAAAGACTTCTGGCGCTGCTTAGCCGGCTCATTGAGGATTACGAAGACCGGACCTTCCCTGTACCTGATAGTCCTCCGTATCGGACGCTCCAATTTTTGATGGAACAGAATGATCTACGCCAGGCAGACCTGGTGTCGGTCTTCGGGTCGCGTGGGCGAGTTTCGGAAGTGGTCAATGGCAAGCGCGCCATCAGCAAGGCTCAGGCGAAGGCGCTGGGAGAATTCTTTAAAGTGTCGCCGGAGTTGTTCATTTGAGCGATTGAAGGCTTAATCCCCACTTACCGCGATCGATCGGCAAGGTTTCATTCATTCACCTCACTATCAATACCACACTCAGCTGCCATCTCGTTTTTCGCTACCCTTGAAAAATCCAAGCGAGCAGTCGACAGCGTAAGCCTGACTGAGAAGTAGGTTTAAGGCTTATGCAGTTTATAAGCCCAATCGAGCTGTTGACCGCGCTCCCGCCAGTTATCTATGAACGATTGGGGCCCCACCTCCAAAGAGTCCGCCTCGAAGCAGGCTGTGTCCTTTTTGATGTCGGCGCCACGATTGAATACACCTGGTTTATTACCAGCGGTATTGTCTCGTTGCTTGGTGTCACAGAAGATGGCGCCTCCGTTGAAGTCGCAATGGCCAGTTGTGACAGTGTGATCGGGTTTCCAGGAATCGTGAGAAAAAACGAGACTTCATTCCGCGCTCAGGTGCAAGTCGCAGGTGAAGCGCTCCGGGTTAGCGCGAGAGTTTTGCAGGCAGCTATTAAGCATGAGAGTCAGATTTACCTACCACTGCTCGACCATACCCACATTCTGAGCGAACAGATTGCACAGGCGACCGTTTGCAGCCAGTTCCACAAGACAGATCAAAGACTGGCCCGTTGGCTACTCCTCGCGCGTGATAGGACGCGCAACGGCGCTTTCAATCTCACACACGAGGCGATGGCGCAGATACTGGGTGTTTCGCGCAGCGGCGTCAGCTTGGCGGCGGGCTTGTTACAAATGAAGGGACTGATCCGTTATGCGCGCGGACGGATTACCCTTCTCTATCCTGAAGGGCTTGAAGTCTCTTCTTGCGAATGCTACCGAATCCTTAGTCGGACGGTAAACTCCTTGCTCCCGCCTGACAATCGGTCAGCGATCGACAGAGTCATTCCCTGACAGACCTTGCCGCGAGACAATCTCTAATCGCTGTAACGGGTCACTCACGCGCGTCTCACGTTTTCGATAAAGGCAGGTTTGACTGCCCTGCGGCCGTCTGCTACTTTTCGCGGGTATTTATGTTGTTGAGACCGAGTCTGAGTTTAATGAGAATGGATCGCCTGCGGCGCGGGGTAGCGATTTTCCTGCTGGCGTTCGCGTCTTACGATATGGCGATTGTCGACGTGTTCTTCCCGCAGACTTGCGGCGAACAGCAAATGTCGCTTCCCAGCGCCGGCCCGGTCGACTCAACTGAAGAGAGCGCGGGTGAAAAGATTGCGGTCAAAAATCACGACTCGCAACCAAGTAAAGATTCACACGAATCTTCCGCAGATGAAGATTGTTTCTGCTGCTGCTCTCACATCATCCCCAGCCCGCACGTAAACGTGGTCACCTTGAATTCCCCGCCACAAGCGGATGACCCGGCAATTACATCTCTTCCGTCTGCGCCGCCACACGGCACTTATCGCCCTCCTCGTCACTCCTAGTTACTCCTTTAGATTCCGTATTGGTTCAGTTGTTCAAGGCGTATCTACGTCTCGGCGCGCCCGCATTTGAGGCAGGCGTCGAAACGCGCCGTCCACGAGCGGCTTGAACCTGCCATGCCAACGTTTGTCGCCGTGGCGACCGATCCCGCGCGGCGCTGACATGAGACCGCTAACAGGATGGAACTATGAGTCCGATTATTTCTTCGGCTTCGTTTTTATATCGAGGAGTGGCGCAGGTGTTTACACGGCCACCCTTTCGATTTCTTTCAATATTCGTCATCTGTCTCGCGGCTTCAGCCGCCGGTTATGGGCAAGTCCCGGCGGCCGGCGGCGGCTCGAATTCCGGCAAGGATTCGCCTGGTCCTGCCGTCGAAGTTCGTGTCGCGGACACATCAAGCGCGCCCGAGAATTGGATCGCGGCTTACGTCGATCCGATTCAGGGCTCGTCATCCATCGATCTAGTGCGCCGCGCGCTCACGGCGAACGCGCAACTCGCCGCCACAAGATTGGAGATCGACCGCGCCCGAGCGCGGTTGCGCCAGGCCGGATTGCGCCCGAATCCAAGCCTGGATTTCGAGCAGCAGAACGGCGTCCTCAATTCGCCCGGAGAGAGAGGGACGACCATCGGATTTTCCATGCCTCTTGAGTTGGCGGGCCAGCGCGGGCGGCGCATCGATCTGGCGCGGGCCGAGCTTGAAGCCTCAGAAGCCGATGTCGCCGATCGTGAGCGTCGGCTGGCTTCGGAAGTGCGCCTGGCCTACATCGAAACACTGGCCGCGTTGCGCGAGATGGAGGTCACGCAGAACCTGTACTCCCTAGACGTCGAAACGGCGCGCATCGTCGAGGCTCGCGTGGAGGAAGGCGACGCCGCGCCGCTGGAATTGAATTTGCTGCGAGCAGAGGTTGACCGCCTTAGGGCGCGTCGCGCGCTGGTCGAGGGGCGGTTGCAGGCCTCGGCGACGCGTCTGAAACAGCTCGTGGGAATGGCGCAGGACGAACAATTCCAATTACGCGAAGCGTTGATGGCGCCGCTGCTGCCTGATCCTCCGGCCTCGCTCGACGCGGCGGTCGCGATCGCGCTGCGTACGCGCCCCGACCTGCGGTTCGCGCGGTTGTCGGAAAACGTCGCCCTGGCCGGTTACCGTTTAGTGAAAGCGCAGGCCGCCCCACAGGTCACAGCCTTCGTTCAATACTCCGACGTCCTCGGAACATTCGACACCACGCCGATCGGCGGGTTGAACGACCGCGACAGGTTACTCGCCTTCGGCGTATCGGTCACCCTGCCCATCTTCAATCGCAACCAGGGGGCGAAGTCCGAGGCTCAACTGGCAATTGCACAGGCGCAGCGGCGGCGTGAATTCACTGAATCGGTCGTTCGCGCCGAAGTCACCGCCGCGTACCGCCGCTACGAAGCCGCGCAGGCTTCGGTCCGGACTTACGAACGGGGAGTGATAGAGCGTTCGGAGCAAAACGTCCAGACGATGCGCGCGGCGTATCAGGTCGGGGCTTTCCGCGTCACCGAATTGCTTGCCGAGCAACGCCGCCTGGTCGATATGCAGCGCGAGATGACCGAAGCGCTCGCGGAACGTTACCGCGCGCTGGCCGAACTGCGAGCGGCGCTGGGAATAGCTGATTAAAAATGAATGGAGGCGAAAGATGTCTGATCAAACATATGAATCACTGAATCAAGAGCGCCCGCCGCGGGTCAACCGCCGGCTGGTGTTTTTTGTCGTCGCGGCGCTGGCGTTGGCCATCACGTCGGGGCTGTATTTCCGGCTCCGCAACCAGGACGCGAAGCCGGAGGAAAAGACCGCGAGCGCTGAACACACAGATGAACACGGCGGGGGCAATGAGGTCGAGCTGTCGGCGGAAGCGTTGGAAGCCGCAAAGATCGAATACGCCACCACGACCGAGCGTCCCGCAGTCGCGTTGCTGCGCGTGACGGGCACGGTCGAGGCCAATCAGCAGCATGTGCAGCAGGTGACGCCCCTCGTCGGTGGGCGCGTCGAGCGCGTGCTGGTTGCGCTCGGCGACCGTGTCCGCGCAGGCGCGCCGCTGGCCGTCGTCTCCAGCCCGCAGATCGCCGAGATGCATGGCAAGCTGCACGAGTCCGAGACGCGCCTGCAAAACGCCGAGCGTAATCTGGCGCGCGTGCAAAAGGCCGAGAATCGCGCCGCCGCGCTTTCGGCGAAAGCCAGACTTGTCGAAGCCGAAGCCGCCTTGAAGCGCACGCGGCGACTGATCGAACTCGGCGCGGGCGCGGGGAAGGATTTGATCTCCGCCGAGACCGCTTACCAGACCGCGAAGGCCGAATACGACTTCCAGACCAACATCTCGCTCAACAAGGAACTGGCCGAAGCGCAGGCCGAAGTGGCCACGGCGCGCGTGGACACGCAGCACACCCGCGACGGGCTGCGCGCGCTCGGCACCCCAGTGTCGGCGAACGAACAGGATTGCCAAAATTGCGACATTTCGCTCATCACGGTGCGCGCTCCTATTTCCGGCACAGTCATCGAACGTTTGATCAACGCTGGCGCGGGCATCGAGGCCGGCAAACCACTCTTCACCGTTGCCGACATTTCGACGCTCTGGGTCATCGCCAACGTGCCGGAGGCGCAGGTGGGCAGCCTGCGCGTAGGCACGCCCGCCGAAGTTCGGGCATCGGCGCTCGGCGACGAGGCGATCTCCGGGCGCGTGGCCTACATTGACCCGGTGCTGAGCGAAGAGACGCGCACAGCGCGTGTCCGAGTCGAGGTAACGAACCAGCGAGAGCGGCTCAAGGTCGGGATGTTCGTCGAGGTCGGTTTTCAGACCGAAGCGACCAGGCAAGGCAAAGCGATGGAGAACGAGTTGGTCATCCCCGAAGAGGCCGTCCAGCGCATCAACGAGCGCACGGTCGTCTTCCTGCCGAAAGAAGGCGAGCCAGGCCATTTCGAGTCGCGCGACGTGGGGCTTGGCGGCGTGACGGGCGGATACCAGCGCGTCATCAGCGGACTCAAGTCTGGCGAGCGCGTCGTGAGCAAGGGCAGTTTTACGCTCAAGACGCAACTGCTGAAAGGCGAAATGGGGGAGCACGAGCACTGAGCCGGACGGCCTCAGGAGAGATGACAATTTATGATTAACGGATTGATTCGCTTCTCTGTTTCTCAACGCCTCATCGTCCTATTGACGGTGGCGATTATGATCGGCGCGGGCGTTTACAGCCTCATCAGGCTGCCGATTGACGCCGTGCCTGACGTGACCAACGTCCAAGTACAGGTGTTGACCGCCGCGCCGTCGCTCGCGCCGCTCGAGATCGAACGGCAAATCACTTTCCCGGTCGAAGTGGCGATGTCGGGTCTGCCGGACATCGAGGAGATTCGCTCGGTGTCGAAGTTCGGCCTCTCGGCCGTGACGGTCGTTTTCCACGATTCGGTAAACACTTACTTCGCCCGCCAGCTCGTCCTCGAACGGCTGACGCAGGCGCGCGAGCAAATTCCGGAAAACATCGGCGCGCCGGAGATGGGGCCGATCTCGACGGGTCTCGGTGAAATCTACCAGTATGAACTCAAAGCGACGCCAGGCCCCGAAGGCGAACAGTATGACGCGACTGCGCTGCGCACCATTCAGGATTGGAGCGTGCGGCGGCAGTTGCTCGGCGTGCCGGGCGTGACTGAGGTCAACAGCTTCGGCGGGCTGGAGAAGCAGTTTCAGGTGCGCCTCGACCCCACAAAACTTCAATCCTACGGGCTGACTTTGCGCGACGCGCTCGAAGCCGTCACGCGTAACAACGCCAACGTCGGCGGCGCTTACATCGAGCACGGCGCGGAACAGTACCTGCTGCGCGGCATCGGGCTGGCAGAGTCGTCCGACGACATCGCCAACATCATCGTCAAGGCGGGTAAAGAAGGCGTCCCGATCTACGTGCGCGACCTGGGCGATGTGGTCGAGGGCGCGACCGTGCGGCAGGGCGCGGTGACGGCAGACGGGAAGGGCGAGATCGTCGCCGGAATTGCGATGATGCTCAAGGACGAGAACTCTCGTGCGGTGGTCAACCGAGTAAAAGCGCGAATCGAGCAAGTCAAGAAGACCTTGCCCAAGGGGGTCGAACTCGTTCCGTTTTATGACCGCACGGAGCTGGTCGACCGCACGATCAAGACTGTCGTCAAGAATCTGGTCGAGGGCGCGATCCTCGTCATCATCGTGTTGATCCTGTTGCTCGGCAACTGGCGGGGCGCGTTGCTGGTCGCCACCATCATTCCGCTCTCGATGCTCTTCGCAGCCATCTTGATGCGCGTCTTCAACGTGTCGGGAAACCTGATGAGTCTAGGCGCGCTCGATTTCGGGCTGATCGTAGACGGCGCGGTGGTGATGGTCGAGAACGCCGTGCGAAGGCGAGCCGAGGCGCAACACGATAAATCGAAGGAACGGCCCGAACGGACGATTCTCGAAGCCTGCATGGATGTGGGGCGCCCGGTGGTCTTCGCAGTGGCGATCATCATGATCGTTTACTTTCCGATCCTCTCTCTGACCGGGATCGAGGGCAAGATGTTCAAGCCGATGGCGCTCACCGTAGTCTTCGCGCTGCTCGGCTCGCTGCTGCTTTCGCTCACTTACATTCCGGCGGCGATGACTTTCCTGCTGCGTGGTCACGTCGCCGAGACGGAGAGCATCGTCATCCGTTTCGCGAAGAAATGGTATCGCCCGGCGCTCGCCACGGTGACGGGCAGTCGCAGGGCGGCGCTCGTGGCCACGGCGGCGCTCGTGGTGATTAGCGGCGCCATCTTCCCGTTCCTCGGCTCGGAGTTCATCCCACGTCTCGACGAAGGGTCGCTCGCGGTGCAAACGCAGCAACTGCCCAGCGTCTCGCTTTCGCAATCCATCCGCACCGCCACCGAGGTCGAAAAGGCCCTCAAGACCTTCCCCGAGGTCACCAAGGTCGTTTCCAAGACCGGGCGCGCCGAGGTCGCCACCGACCCGATGAGTGTGGATTTCAGCGACATCTACATCGAGTTGAAGCCGCCGTCGGAATGGAAGACGACGCACAGCAAGACGGAACTGGTCGAGAAGATGTCGGAAGCGCTGGAAAAGAAGGTCCCGAACGGCGCCTTCAGTTTCTCGCAGCCGATCGAGCTGCGCGTCTCGGAGCTGATCTCCGGCGTCCGCTCCGACATCGCCATCAAGTTGTTCGGCGACGACCTCGACACGCTCAAGAAGACGGCCGATAGGATCGGCGCGGTCGTAAGCCGGGTGCGCGGCGCCGAGGACGTGAAGGTGGAGGCGACGTCGGGGCTGCCGCAACTGCAAATCAAACCCGACCGCTCCGCCATCGCGCGCTACGGGATCAACGTCGAGGACGTCAACAGCCTGGTCGAATCAATCGTCGCGGGCAAGGAGGCGGGGCTGGTCTACGAGGGCGAGAAGCGTTTCAGCCTCGTCGTCCGCCTCGCCGGTGAGTCGAGCCGCGACGTGGAGACGATCAAGAACCTGCTCGTCTCGGCGCCGAACGGCTCACGCATTCCGCTCGCGCAACTCGCCGACATCAAGCTCGTCGAGGGGCCGGCGCAGATTTCGCGAGAAGACACGCGCCGGCGCATCGGCGTCGAGCTGAATGTGCGCGGGCGCGACATCGGCAGCTTCGTCAAAGACGCGCAGGCCGCGATTGATCAACAGGTGAAGCTCCCGCCCGGATACTACCTGACCTGGGGCGGGACGTTTGAAAATCTGCGGCGCGCCTCGGCGCGGCTGTTGATCGTTGTGCCGCTGGCGCTCTTCCTTATCTTCGTCCTGCTCTTCACCACCTTCGGCTCGGTCAAGCAGGCGCTGCTGATCTACACCGGCATCCCGTTCGCGGTGGTGGGCGGCATACTGGCGCTGGCGTTGCGCGGGATGCCGTTCTCGATCTCGGCGGGTGTGGGTTTCATCGCGCTCTTCGGCGTCGCGGTTTTGAACGGCGTGGTGATGGTGAGCTACATCAACCACCTGCGCGAGGAAGGGCGGTCGGTCGCGGACGCGGTCAGGGAGGGGGCCGAAATCCGTCTGCGGCCCGTGCTAATGACAGCGCTGGTGGCGAGCCTGGGATTCATCCCGATGGCGATCGCCACTTCGGCGGGCGCTGAAGTACAACGCCCACTGGCGACGGTCGTCATCGGCGGCCTGGTCACTTCAACCCTGCTCACGCTGCTCGTCCTGCCGATGCTCTACGGCTGGTTTGTGCGCGATGAAGAGAGGGACGAATCCATGAAAGGAGAAGAGCATGAAGGTCATCACAGCGGTGATTCAGCCGTTTATGCTGAACAAAGTCACGAACGCGCTTGAGGCGATAGAAGGCTTCCCCGGAGTGACCGTCACAGAAGCGCGCAGCTTCGGACGCAGGAGAAACCTGATTGAGCGGCGGGCGCTGCAAATTGACGAGTCCGGGGATAAGGTGTGCATCGAGATTGTCACGCCGGATGAAAAGGCTCAGCAGATCGTCGAGACGTTTGTGCGCGCCGCGCGCACGAACGTCAGCGGCGACGGTAAAGTCTTTGTCTTGCCGGTCGAATCCGCCGTTCGCATTCAGACGGGCGAGACTGATGATGGACGCTCTGACGCTGAGCTGACCTTGCTCATCTTTAACGACTTTCGGGTTTTCCAACTCGCTAAAAAGAGGTAGCGCATTGACTCATCGAGGATCAGAAAAACAAGTCAACTACACGCCACTAAATCGCAAAGCCGATTGTAGTGGGAGCTTGCCCCTGTACTCGCGCGGCAGGCTGAGACCGCGTCGCGTAGAGTCATTGACTCGGTGAGGTTGAATTGATGGATGCATCTTTGCAAAACGCGTTGATCTACTCGGCCTGGCCTGCTGCGATTGCGTTGGCTGGCGGCGCACTTGCCGCCTTCAGGCTGCTGCCTACAAGCCTTACCAGCACTGCGCGGCGTTTCGCGTCTGGCGCAGTGTTTGCCGTCATCGCTATTGAACTACTTCCCGATGTCCTGCGAGCGCATTCGATAGGTGGAATTATAGGATTTGGGTTGGGCGTCGTCGCGATGATCGTTAAGACATATCTGTACCGTAGATGGGTACGTGCGAGGGATGAGAAAGATCGTCGTCTTCCAAGCTTGCTCAGCGGCGCTGGCGCCAGCATTCCGATCGCCGGTGTGCTCATTGGCGGCGGTTTCGTGGCTGGCATCAAGGAAGGTCAACTGCTCACTCTGGTCGCAGCAGTCGAGGCGCTGGCTGTCGCCTTGACTCTCGTCACGGCGCTCAACAGAGCCGGGATGCGGCGCGGCAAGCTCTTACTGGTCGCTGTGACGCTGGCCGCGATGATCATTGCCGGGGCAACGGCGGGGGGCAAATTTATGTGGGGACGCGCGGGCGCTGATCTGGATTTGATTTTCGCTATTTGCCTGGCCGCGCTGTTGCTGGGCGCAATGGAATCGCTCGTTGAGTCATACGAAGATCATTCGTCGCCGTTAGGGATAACGGTCTTTTTTGCCGGCGCTGTTCTCTTCCTGTTTTTGTGGCGCTCTCTCGGCGAAGAACATCCGGCGCATCCGGGCGCGAGAGTGAATAATCAACGCTCAGCTTTTGTAACCGGCAAGCCGGTATTGGAAGGAGCGATAAATGAGAAGCATATTTCAAGACCTTAGCTTTGTCTCTCTCCTAATATTCAAGCGACGGATCATCTACCACGTGATCGTTTCCGCCCTGGTTCCGCTCTTGATCCTGGGCGCGCCACGGCCGTCGCTCGCGCAAAACCAGCTCTTGTCAGAGGGCTCCGGGGTAGTCTCTCGCGTCGATGGCGAGGTCTGGTATCGCAGCCCTGACGTCGCCGAACCGCAACGTCTGCGCGCCGGCGTCAAGCTCTCCGCCGGAGACACAGTGGTGACCGGAACGCAGGGGCGCGTAGAGTGGTCGCTCAACTCCGGCTCGTACTTACTGGTCTCCGCCGCCTCCCAAGTGACGGTCCACAAGACCGGGCCCGGACAGATGCACTTCGACATCGAGCGGGGCGAAGTCTTCGCCGTAGTTGATTCCCTCGACCCTCAGGCGCCGCTCAAACTCGACACGCCGCTCGCGCTGCTGAACGTTACCCAACCTGGCCTCTACCGCATCCGCATTGGAGAGGACGCCGCGACGGAGGCCGCTGTGGGTCGTGGCGAGTTGCAATTCAAAGACGGCGCGGGAAAGAAGGTCCGGGTGATGAAAGGAGAGAGTGTCCGCCTCACGGTACAGCAACCAGGGCGGGATCTCTCCCGCCGTCCGGATTAAAGCGGGCGAGAAGAATGAAGGGTCCTTGTGAGGTGAGGGTTAGTGAACATAGTCCTCAACGTGCTGGCATACGCGGCGATCCCCGCTGGCGCGATCTTGGGCGGCGGGATATTAGTTGCATTGCGCCCGCCTGGTCTGAAGATCAGAAGTGGCTTGCAATATTTCGCGGCGGGGCTGGCCTTCGCTGCGGTGACGGCGGGGATTCTGTCGGGCATGATTCACGAGCGGAAGCCTTTCGCGGCGCTTACCGGTTTTGCCGTCGGCGTCGCGCTGATCCTGCTGGTCCAACAGTTGGCCGAAACGACGAAGAAGGAAACGGATGAGGGTGAACCGAAGGTCGCGAATCGAAGCGGCCCGATGTCGAGGCCGGAGGTAGATGTCCTGATTGTCGGAATCCTTGTCGGCGTGAGTTTTGCGGCTGGGGCGAGGGCAGGCGTGATCCTGACGGTCGTGTTGGCGATCGAGGCGCTGTTTCTTGGGCTCGCCGCAGCGGTCGCGCTCGGCCAGACGGGCGCGTCGAGAGCGAAGATCATGTCAACGTGCGCGGCGCTGGCGTCGTTGCTGCTGGCGGGAGCGGGGCTGGGCGCGATATTTCTCCGCTACCTGCCCGGCGCGGCGCTCGAAGGGCTGCTTTCCTTCGGCTGCGCGGCGCTGATCTACCTAGTCTTCGAAGAGTTGCTCGCCGGAGCGCGCGAAGACATCGAGACGCCCTCACAGATGGCGATGTTCTTTGCCGGCATCATCGCGCTGCTCATAGGCGAACTGGTCGCTTGAATAAATGGGACACGTTCTGCTTACAACGGAATCACCTGGAGACAAGCATGGGACGAGCACACTCGCTTTCACCTGCTTCAACCAATAAACGCCACCTCGCCATCGTCTTTGGGCTTACGTCACTCTACCTGATCGCCGAGGTGATCGGCGGATTGCTCACAGGGAGTCTGGCACTGCTGGCGGACGCAGGCCATATGCTGACGGATGTGGCCGGGCTGGGACTGGCGCTGCACCGTATAGGTCGAACACATAGGGTGTGCGAAAGGAGAGACGCATCTTTAGTCTGCCGGAATGGGTTCCGGTGGAGGGTGGGGTAGAATAACCACATAGAACGCTCCGGTTGCGACCGGAATTACGGAGAGAGAGTCGAGCAATGATCAAAGATTGGGTGAATCCTTTTAGCAGCTTTCGCGCGCGGATCCTGATCTTCGCGACGGCCATCGTGTTGACGGCGATAGCGGCAATCTATTACATCAATCGCCATCTCGAACAGCGGCTCGCCGGCCTGGTGGCGGAGCACATCAAGGCGATCTCGGTCTCTGTCGACCTTGCGCAGAGTTCATTCCCGAGCGGCGAATATCTCCACGAGTTGCTTGTGAAAGACGGCCGCATCACCGTTGGAATGGAAGAGAATCACATCATTCACAAGATCAGCGTCGTTGACGCCAACAATCAAGTCATTGACAGCACGGATCCTGGCGATATCGGCAAAACATCGAAGGATGTGCTCGGAGACCTGCTGCCGTTGAATCCAGCCAAGATCAGACCCGCCGCCGACGTCACGGGCCGCGAACCGGAATTGGCCCTCACTTACCCGGTCGTCACGGATCAGGGACAACGAAATGTTGTCATCATAATTTCCCCGCACCTGCTGGGCGAGATCGTGCGCGAAGAATCGCGGGAACGTTTGATAGCCATCGTTCTTCTGAGCCTGCTGCTGATTCTGATCATCGCTTTGACGAGCTGGCGTTTCACCCGCCCGATCCAGGAGCTGTCGAAGGCGGCGCTGCGGGTCTCGTCCGGCGATTTCGACTTCTCGGTTCCGGCCATGCAGCGTGACGAGATGGGCACGCTGGCACGCGCGTTCAACGAGATGCTCGCCGGGTTGCGGGAGAAAAGAGAGTTGGAGGAAAGGTTACGACGCTCCGAACGCTCCGCGCTCACCGGCCGCATCGCCGCCGGAATCGCTCACGAGATTCGCAACCCATTGAACTTCATCAATCTCACGATAGATTTTATACGCGATAAGTTCGCACCGGCCGCCGAAACCGCGCGGGCCGATTACACAAAGCTCTGCGATTCGGTCAAAGAGGAACTCGACAGGCTGAATCGGATGGTCAGCGACTTTCTAAGTTATGGCCGCCCGGCGCGGATCAAGCTGCGCGAGGTCAATGCGCGAAATCTGATCGAAGAAGTGATGAGCCTGGTGCGCGCCCGGGCCGATCAGCAGGGCGTGAGTTTGAGCGTCCTGGAGGAAGCCGGCGCCGAGAGCCGGGCGTATGACGGCCACTTCAAGGGCGACGCCGAACAACTCAAGACCTGTTTCTCGAACCTGGCGATCAATGCGGTGCAGGCGATGGCTGGTGGCGGCGCGCTCAAGATCACGCTGCGCCCGCAGAAAAACAACATCAGATTCGAAGTCGCCGACACCGGCCCTGGCATCGCGCCGGAAGCGTTGGGGCAAATCTTCGAGCCGTATTTCTCGACCAAAGAGACTGGCATCGGCCTCGGGCTGGCGCTGACGAAGAAGTTGATCGAGGATCACGGAGGGCAGATCACAGTTAGCAGTGACCTGGGGGTGGGAACGACGTTCACCGTATTCTTGCCTCGCGAGCCTGCGGCTATTCCGCAAATAGTCTCGCTTTCGCAAGCCGCGCCGCAGTTCGGTTAATTTGCGTCCTTATGTTCATGCAGCGCGTGAAATTAAAGAAGACTCTTGCCGCCATACTGTCCGTGTGTCTGCTGGGGATGTTTCTGAGTTGTGTGACCGTCTGCGCAGAACGCCTGGAAGATTCGGCGCCGGCGGGTGCCCATGTCCTGAGAAAGTCTTGCGCTGGTGAGGGCTGTTTTGTGAATGCTTCCGTGGCGAGCGCGCTGCCGGAGAGGTCTTTCCTCTCGCCCGGATTCGATGACAGCGTGATTCAGCATCCGCCAGTCTTTCGCGCCGAACTCATTTCGGGAAGAAGCGAACGGCGCTTCTGCTTCCTATCATCACTCGACCCTCCTTTTGAACGCCTCTGCGTCCTGCGGATTTAATCTCATCTGAAAAACCATTCGTCACTCCATTTTCCAGGCTCTTTCCTCTGGAGAGCCTACATTTACACATCTATTCATACTGAGGTTAACAGATGAGAGTATTTCTAATCACTTTGTTTCTCTTGCTCTGCGTCACGTCGGGCGCAATTGCGCAGACCGTGCCGGCGAAGGTGGATGAGTTGAAAGTCATCGCCACGCCCGGCCAGATCGCGCCACATCCGAGCGTCATCGGCGCGGAAGCGGAGCTTGCGCTGAAAGACATTTACGGCGTCGAACGGAAGTTGAGCGACCTGCGCGGACGCGTCGTGGTGCTGAACTTCTGGGCGACTTACTGTGGCCCCTGCGTCAAGGAGATGCCCGATCTCGTCGTGATTCAGAATCAGTACGCCGCGCTCGGCGTGCAGGTAGTCGGCGCTTCCCTGGATACACCCGCGGAGCGGAAAGCGGTGAGAAAGTTCATCACCAATCTGAAGATCAACTTCCCGATCTGGCTCGGCGCGACCACCAAAGACCTGGCCCGCTTCGGATTCGGCCCAGCGATCCCCAGCACCGCCATCATAGGGCGCGACGGGAAGATCGTCGCCGTCTTCAGGGGAGCCATCAACCAGGCAACCCTCAAAAAACAGCTCGACGCGTTGATCGTCCAGTCTCACACCCGAAGCTGACGGTGAGAGTGGAATTCAACCCGCGAGCTGCAGCAGCAGCAAGTGATTGTCTTGTGAAAAATGAAGGGCCGGTCCTGACCGGCCCTCGTGAAAATGGGAGGAAACCTCTGAATCATATGGTAACGCTGCCGCTTCGCGGTCGCCGACACCGGCCCGGGCATCGCGCCGGAAGCGTTGGGGCAAATCTTCGAGCCTTACATCTCTACCATAGAGACGGGCATCGGCCTGGGGCTTGCGCTCACCAGAAATCTGATCGAAGACCACGGCGGTCATATCATGGTCAACAGCGAGGTCGGGGTGGGAACGACTTTCACGGTCATTCTGCCGCGCGAGCCAATCTCCGAGCCACAGTCAGCTTCTTTGCCCCAACCTGTTCTGAGCGCGCCATGATCTTGCGTCGCATCAAAAGATTACGTGTCGGATTGACTGGCGTAACTCCCTGATTTATCCTACCTCTTTATCTGAACAGTTGTTCATATATTCAGAGGATGAGAGATGACAGTACCCGGCAGGAAATCAATCGCAGACGCATGCGAGATCGAGTTCGTAGACGAACGTAAAGTGAAACGCGTTCAGCGCGCAATGAAGCAGGATCAGGCGGTGACGACGCTCGCCGAGACCTTCAAACTCCTCGGCGATCCGACGCGCATCAAGATCGTCTTTGCGCTCTCGCGCGAGGAACTGTGCGTCTGCGATCTGGCGAACCTGCTCGGCGTCTCGCAATCAGCCGTCTCGCACAGCCTGCGCGCGCTCAGGCAGATGCAGCTCGTGCGTTTCCGTAAGGAGGGCAAGATCGCCTACTACGCGCTCGACGACGAACACATCGCGCATCTTCTCGACGAAGGCTTCCGGCACGTCGAGGAGTTGCGGTGAGAGTTTTTTACGGAGAACTTATGGAACAACTTATCACGACTACTGCCGCCGAACCGCCCGCTACTTCTCCTGGAAATCCGCCTGAAAGACGGTCGGAGGAGCGGGCGAATCTGGTGCGGCGCGGCAGCCGGCTTGAATACTTCACCATCGCGTGGAACTCGCTGGAAGGGCTGGTCGCGATCCTGTCAGGGTTGATCGCGGGCAGCATCGCGCTCGTTGGCTTCGGCTTCGACAGTCTGATCGAAGTGACTTCGGGCGCGGCGCTCCTCTGGCGACTCTCTATTGACGTGAATGAAGAGAAGCGCGAGCGCATAGAGGCCGTCACGCTGCGAATCGTCGGGGGGTGCTTTATTGCCCTCACTCTCTATGTGAGCTACGACTCGATCACTGCGCTTCTGAATCGCGAGTCCCCCGAGCGGAGTGTGCCGGGTATTGTTCTCGCCATCGCGTCTCTCATCGTGATGCCGCTTCTTGCCCGCGCAAAGAGACGCGTGGCGAGGGGCATAAATAGTGGCGCGATGTTTGCGGACGCCAGACAGACGGACTTCTGCGTTTATCTTTCCGCAATCTTACTCAATGCGCTTCTGGGATGGTGGTGGGCCGATCCCATTGCGGCGATTGTTATGGCGCCGATTATCGGCAAGGAAGGCGTGGAAGCGCTGCAGGGCAAGACCTGTTGTGATGAAGGGGGCTGTCACTGATGAACCGCTTTCACCGGTGGTTTTGCCGCACGGGCTTTTGGAAGAAGGCGCTCAAAGACGGAATCCTGCCCTGGGCGCTCAGGGGCATTGATTTGGGCGACGACGTGTTGGAAGTGGGGCCGGGACCTGGCATGACCACTGACATCCTGCGCCGGCGTTTCGAGCGGTTGACTTCGATCGAGATTGACCCGCCTCTGGCCGGTTCGCTCAAACGACGGATGCAAGGGACGAACGTCACTGTGGTGGAAGGAGACGCGACGGCGATGCCATTCGATGTCGGCTCATTTTCCGGGGCAGTGTCTTTCACCATGCTTCACCACGTTCCGTCGCCCGCATTGCAGGATCGACTACTCGCCGAGGTTTGCCGCGTCCTCAAACCCGGCGGGGTGTTCGCCGGCACGGACAGCGTCTACAGCCTGGGCCTCCGCTTAATCCATCTGCGGGATACTATGGTGGTGATTGACCCGGACACTTTCGGGGCCCGGCTCGAAGCGGCAGGGTTTACTCAGGTGTCGATCGAGAAAGCCAGGGGGGCTTTTCGGTTTGTCGCTCGCCGGCGGTAGAGTTGGGTTTGCCAGCTTCCCGCGCTGTGTGCTACGGTTTGGCTCCGACATAGCAATGCGATTAATTCGGCGAAATATGTTAACAGGACAGCGATACCTGCATCGCGGGGTGGTTCTCCTTCTTCTTCTTCTGATTCTCGCTGATCTGGCGCTCCCGCAAGTCTGCTGCGACGAGTTGAATTGCGCCTCCGGCGCCGGTGCGGCGGTTCCTTCAGCCGGCGGCCGGGAGAAAGACGGTCTTGGCGCCGCTCCCACCGATCAGCGGGAGCGGCATCCGGAGACGCCGAACTCCGAGAGCGGATGCTTCTGTTGTTGCGCGCACATCCTGCATAGCAGCGTCCGGATTGCCGAAGTCCCAGTAGTTAAGCGGCTGCCCGTCCCATTGTCTGTTCACTTTCTTCCGATGTCTCCGCCGAAAGATCAGTTTCACCCTCCCAGGTCAGCCTAGTCACGTCTTCATTTTGAATTCAGTTCGAGTTGTCCGGCAGTGAAGTTTATGTTTGAGCACAGTGAATGACTGCATAGCGCGCCCGTCCCCTGCAAAGGCAGCTTTGACTAGCATTGTTCGTCCTTAAGTCTCGCGTTCGGGCAGCCGGCGCATGCCTTCGGGAGGGCGATAAACTCCAAGAGAGGGAGAATTCACATGGATATGAATAATGAGAATGCTCCAGCGCTTCGGCAAGGAGGGCTGTCTAAAAATAAAGGCCAGATCATTCTGGCTTTCGCCTTCCTTTTCATAGCGGCGTTGGCCATAGCCGGAATCTGGCTGCGCAGCGCCAGATCTACAGGCGCGGACAAGGCCGCGCACACAGAGGCGCATGAAGGAGAGAAAGAGAAAGAGGGATCGGGAATTATTACTCTGGACGATGACGCCCAGGAAGAGATCGGTCTCGCGCTGAAATCCGCACAGTACAGAGACGCTTCAGAGACATTTCAAATAACAGGCGTTGTCGGCCCGAACCAGACGCGCCTGGCGCACATACGACCGCTCAGTAGTGGCCGGATCGAGAAAGTCTATGTCCGCGCCGGTGACCGCGTGCGCGCCGGGCAGCCCCTGGTCGCTTATGACAACATCGAGATCGGCGAATTGGTCGGCGAATACCTGAGCGCAAAAGCGACGCTGAATAAAGCGAATGCGGAGGCGGAGGTGAGTAAAAGGTCTGTCGAGCGGGCGCGAAAGCTGGTTGATCTCGGGGCCGTGGCGAAAGCCGAATATGAGAAACGAGAGGCGGAATACAAGAGCGCCCTCGCCTCCATCAATATGCAGAAAGCCCAGATGGGGATGGTTGAGCAGAAATTGCGCCGTTTCGGATGGGCGGATGCGGAGATTGAAAAACTCGACTCGCGCGCTGACGAAGAGCACGGCGGCGCGCCCAACACCATCTTGCGGTCTCCCTTTGACGGGGTCGTGATCAAGTCAGAAGTGGCCGAAGGCGAAACGGTCGATACCGAACGCGAGTTGTTTGCGCTGGCCGACCTTTCAACGGTGTGGGTGCAGGGAGATGTCTATGAGAAGGACATCGCCTCGATCCGTCGGGGCCAGGCGATCAAAGTTCTGGCCAATGCCTACCCGGATATGACGTTCAATGGGAGGCTGACCTATCTTGGCGATATGCTCGATCCGCAGACCCGGACGGCGAAAGTGCGTTGTGAAGTACCCAACCCCAAAGGGCTGCTCAAGCTGGAGATGATGGCAACGATCCAGGTTCCCACAGGGGCCCGGAGGAAGGCGCTGATGATTCCCGCGGCGGCCCTGCAACAGGTTGATAACGAGTCAGTGGTATTTGTGAAAGTTGAAGAGAACAGATTTGCGAAACGCAAAGTCGAGATCGGAACGCAAAGCGATGGGTGGGTAGAGGTGCGCAGTGGCCTCAAGGAGGGCGAAAAGGTAGTCACCCAGGGGGCGTTTATGCTGAAGTCGCAACTGAAGAAGGGCGAGTTCGGAGAGGACGAGCATTAAAGCAGGGGTGAAACAGCATGATTGATCGAATACTTCAGTTCAGCATCAAGTGGCGCGTGTTTATTGTCGTGCTGGGACTGGCGCTGGCCGGCGCGGGGCTGTACTCGATGACGAGGCTGCCGATTGACGCCGTGCCCGATGTCACCAGCAACCAGGTGCAGATCAACACCCTGGCTCCGGGATTCGCCCCGTTGGAGATGGAGAAGTACGTGACCTTCCCCATTGAGGTCGCCATGGGCAGCTTGCCGCGCAAGGAAGAGATTCGCTCTATCTCGCAATTCGGCCTATCACAGGTGACGGTCACGTTCGAGGATGGGGCGGACATCTACTGGGCGAGACAACTGGTGCTCGAGCGGCTGCGTGAGGCGGAGCGGGAACTGCCGCCCGGAGTCGCGCCCGAACTCGCCCCGATCAGCACCGGCCTGGGAGAAATCTATCAGTTTACGGTCGAGCGCGGGATTCGCGCTGGCGCGCCTCGCGAGACGGGGGAGCCTGTCGAGGGCAAGGACTCGTTGACGGAGGCCGCACACCGCGATTCATTCGACGGACATAAATCGCAAGAAGATGAATTGATGGATCTGCGCACGACCCTCGATTGGTACATCAAGCCGCAATTGCGCACCGTGCCCGGCGTGATCGAGATCAACAGTTTCGGCGGGCGAGAAAAACAGTATGAGGCGCTGGTTGACCCGCGCAAGCTGGTGGGCTACGGGCTGACGCTGCGCCAGGTCATTGAAGCCCTGGAGCGCAACAACATCAACGCGGGCGGGGCTTATCTGGAGCGCGGAGGGGAGCAGCAACTGCTGCGCGGCGTGGGGCTCATACAATCCACGCGCGACATTGAAAATATTGTCGTGACGGCGCAGCACGGCACGCCGGTCTACGTCCGCGACATCGCGCAGGTCGGCCTGGGCGCGCAGGTGCGACAGGGCGCGGCGACCCGGGACGGCAAGGGTGAAACCGTCATGGGCATGGTCATGATGCTCAAAGGCGAGAACAGCCGCACGGTCACCGAGCAGGTGAAGGAGAGACTCGAAAAAATCCAGAAATCGCTTCCTCCCGGCGTTGTAATCAAGCCTTTCTACGACCGCACCGATCTGGTGGAGAAGACGGTTCATACAGCGGGCAAAAACCTCATCGAGGGCGGAGTATTGGTGATCCTCGTCCTGTTCCTGTTCCTGCTACAACTGCGCGCCGGGCTGATCGTCTCTTCCGCAATTCCTCTCTCGATGGTCTTCGCAGTCATCGGCATGAATTACTTCGGCGTTTCGGCCAACCTGATGAGCCTCGGCGCGATTGACTTCGGCCTGATCGTGGATGCCGCCGTAATCATCGTCGAGAATTGCGTCCGGCGCCTGTCGGAGCGGCGCAAAGAGTTAGGGCGGCCGCTGAGCGGCGAGGAGAGGATGGAGACCATCTGGCGTGGCAGCGTCGAAGTGCGCCGGGCGAGCCAGTTCGGCGAGATGATCATCATCGCTGCTTACATCCCGATCCTTTCGCTCGCGGGCATGGAAGGAAAGATGTTCAAGCCGATGGCGTTCACGGTCATCCTGGCGCTGTCGGGCGCGCTCCTGCTGAGCCTGACGTTGATCCCGGCGCTCTGCGCTCTGTTCCTCAAAGACCGCCATGAGGAACGCGAGAATCGCATCGTCGCGTTTCTCAAGCGCGTGTATGAGCCTGTTTTGCGTATTGCCATACGCTACCGGATCGCCACGGTGGGCGCGGCGTTGGCGTTCTTTGCCGTCTGCCTGGCGTTGTTCCCGCTCCTAGGCTCGGAGTTCCTGCCGGAGTTGGACGAGGGGGCAGTTGCCGTCAACCACATGCGGTTGAAGAGCGTGTCTCTCACCGAGTCCGTACGGCAGGCGCAAATGATTGAGAAGACGCTCAAACGATTCCCGGAAGTTGAAACCGTTGTCAGCCGGATCGGCCGGCCCGAAATCGCCACCGACCCTATGGGCCCCGACATGGCCGACACCTACGTCTTCCTCAAGCCGAAGTCGGAATGGAAGAAGGGCAAGAGCAAAGAGGAATTGGTCGGAGAGATGTCCGAAGCGATGGAGGAAATACCGGGCGTGGCGGCGTCATTTTCCCAGCCGATCAAGTTCCGGATGATGGAGCTGATCGAGGGCGTGGGAGTCCGCTCAGACGTGGGCATCAAAATCTTCGGCGACGACCTCGACACGCTGCTGCGCGAAGCCAACGAAGTGGCGCGGATCGTTCGCACGGTTTCCGGAGCGGAGGACGTGAAGGCGCAGCAGATCACGGGATTGCCCGTGCTGCAGGTCGACATCGCCCGCGAGGCGATCGCCCGCTACGGCATCAACGTGGCCGACGTGCAGGAGATCATCCAATCCGCCATCGCGGGGGCGCGGGCGACCAAAGTGCTGGAGGGCTTTAGCCGCTTCGATCTAGTCGTGCGGTTTCCCGCGTGGGCGCGGCAGGACGCCGCGGCCATTGGCAACCTGCTGGTCAGCGCGCCGGGCGGGCAGAAGGTTCCCTTGAGCCAGCTCGCCCGGATCGTGAGCGAGGAAGGCCCAGCGGAAGTGAGCCGCGAGAACGGCCAGCGCCGCATCACGGTAGAGGCCAACGTGCGCGGGCGCGACATCGGTTCATTCGTCGCCGAGGCGCAGCGCAAAGTGGAGGAAGGCGTGAAGCTGCCGCCCGGTTACACCATGGATTGGGGAGGGATGTACGAGCACCTGGAGAGCGGGCGCAAGCGGCTGATGATCGTCGTTCCCGTCACATTCTTCCTGATCTTCCTGCTGCTCTTCACCACCTTCAACTCGCTCAAGCAGGCGGCGCTGGTCTTCACCGGAATTCCGTTCGCCATCACCGGCGGTGTGCTCGCTCTACTCATTCGCGGCATGAGCTTCTCGATGAGCGCGGGCATCGGCTTCATTGCGTTGTTCGGTGTGGCGGTCCTTAACGGCGTGGTGATGGTGAGCTTCATCAACCAGCTCCGAGAGGACGGGGCGCCGCTGGAGAAAGCCATTGTGCAAGGCGCGCTCACCCGCTTGCGCCCGGTGCTGATGACGGCGCTCGTGGCCAGTCTCGGATTCGTACCGATGGCGCTTTCTACCGGAACGGGAGCAGAAGTGCAGCGCCCATTAGCCACAGTCGTCATCGGCGGGCTGATCACCTCGACGCTACTTACGCTGTTGGTGTTACCAGCCATCTATCGCTGGTTTGAAAAGGAGCGCGCTGAAGATGGGGCTAAGGCTATGGAGCGCGTCGAAGGCGAAGTCCGGGCCCTAGAGGCAAATGTATAGCCGGGTGTTGAGCCTGCAGGGGAATGCTACAGAGGGTCTGCTGAATCGTCCGCCACGGTCATCGGTCGCTATAGGTCCTTGCAACAATGAGCGTGACTCGGATATTGTGCTATTACACGATATTGTTTAATAGTATAAATCCATATGAAATCGCGTGACAAAACTTGTTCGGATCCGATGGCTAGCCTCACCGGCAAACCGCCGATCCATGAGCGGCCGCTACTCACGCCAGACCAGGCTACCGAAGTCGTCGCCCTGTTTCAGGCGCTAGCCAATGACAGCCGCCTCCGCCTGCTCCATGCGCTGGCCCGCGCTGAAGAACTGTGCGTTACTGACCTTGCGGCGGCGGTGGAGATGACGCCCCAGGCCATCTCCAACCAGCTTCGCCGTCTTATCGACCGCCGCATCGTGGCCACGCGCCGCGAAGGAAATCACATCTACTATCGGATCATCGACCCATGCGTGCCTGGCCTGCTCTCGCTCGGGCTGTGTCTGGCTGAAGAGACTGGCCGGCTGCCTGACCTTACTCTGACGCCGCTGCCTTCTCGCCACAAATCAGCCGCGGAGGCCAAGCGCCAATCATCTCGGGCGATCCGGACGGGAAGATCGAGGAAGGTATGAAAATCTTTAGTACGCCAGGCTCCTTGGTTTTACGGCGCGGGTAACTTTCCCGGCCAGACTTGGAGACGAGAGCGATCACACCCGCCAGAGAAGGTAAAACCCTAACATGATCAAGATCACGCCACTGATCCGATTAATTACTGACCACCACTGATTCAACAAACGCAGGCGCGACATCAGACCGAAGCTCGTTCCGATCAGCGCCAGCGGTGTTCCGATCCCTACGCCGTAGGTGAACAGCAGCGCCGCACCCGACGCTGCACGATGTCGCTGCGCGGCATAACTCAGAATCGAGGCCAGTACTGGCGCCGCGCATGGCAGAATCACCAGAGAAAACAGCAGGCCCGTGAGGTATGCGCCAAGCGTGCCCGTGCGAACTGGTTTCCAGTCGGACAGCGCAGACAGTTTGAGTTTGACGAGACCGATGAGGTGTAGGCCCATCACAATCGGGATCAACGCGAGCGTGTATTCCAACATCGAGGGCATTGCGCCGAAAATTCCACCGGCCAGCACAACGATCAAACCCATCAGCGCCGTCGCCGTCGCCAGTCCCAGCGCAAACCAGACCGAGAGCCATGAGCATCGCCTCACTGATGGCGCGCAGTATCCACCCAGATAACCAACGATCGCCGGAATCATCGTGTAGCAGCAAGGATTCAACCCGGTCACGACGCCGCCGATGAACGTGAGCAGAAACGCGGTCAGCGAGATTTGATTGAAGTCGGGAAGATTCACCGGTGTCACCGCAAGGAAGTCTTCAGACGCGTCATCATATCTTCCAGCCGCGCGGCCGTTTCTTTTTCTTCACCTTCAAAGCGTTCCTTCACGGCGCCGCCGGCATCAACTACCAGAATCGTCGGGAGCACACGCACCTGGTATTTGTCCACCACGCCCTTTTCGCTCTTTACATCAGGCCGCTTCACCTCAATCTTTCCGGCCAGTTCACGCCTGGCGCGGTCGGCAAACGAGTAGATCCGGCGGCAACCTTCATCTTGATCCGCAGGATCGTGGAAGAGGTAAAACACGGGCTTGCCAGAGGAAGTTGATGCAGAGGATGTCACGGCGGTTTGCGCAGGGGCGGGCTCGGCGCGATTCATCATTTTGTAAATCACGATGCCTGCGGCGGCCGCGACAATTAAAGCGAGAAGTAGTTTCTTCATGGGCATTACTCTTGATGATGAAAGGTACCATTCAGCCTTAGTCTCCAGTTCGCCGAAGGCGCGATCCTGTGTGAAAGCGAAACCGAGTTTGATGGATAGCTTTGCGCGTTCGAGTTCGCGTCCCAGGTAGGCTGCGTGATCGAGTTGGCTGACGAGCCCGCGATTGATGATCTCAGCGCAGATTGCCGCCGGATCGGTTCCTTCTATCACGTACGTCGGCTCGCCGGAGTTTTTGTAATGCTCGACGATCAGCCAATCGGCTTCCGGTTTTGAATGGATGATGAAGAAGCCTGCCTTGTCGAGGTGCAGCCTCCCCGTTTTAGATGCAATATAGTGCGGCACACTTTCTGCAATGATCGCCTCGGGCAACGGGCCGGGATTGCGTGCCGCGAGTTTCGCCACCGTCTTTTCAATCGCCGCAACCTCTTCACAGCCGATCAGATCAACAATCTCGATCTGCCGCTGAAAATACAGAATCTGTGCGGGCGAAAGCGTTTTGATCCAGGGGCGTTTGCCGGGTGCTCCGGCAATGCGGCGACTGTCCGCCAGGCCATTGGCGTGTAGCGCTTTGAGGCACGCGCCCGTCAGGTGGCCTTTCGCTTCCTGGCCGCAGAGAATCAGAAAGCGAATGTGACGATTGGCAATGATGTTTTTGACGACCTTCTCAATGCCGATGTTTTCGGTGAAGACCTTGCCACAGATCGCGCAGTCGCCGCAGGTCGTGTCAGAGAAGTGATGATAAAGGTCTTCGCTGGCGAGCGTCGCGATGGCGACACAGCCATCATCCGAACCCAACCGGTAATCGCCCGTTTCAATCGGCCAAGCTATTTTCGGGCGGGGCTCGACTGAGGTGGGCTTCGCTATCTCCTGCGGAGCTTCATACTCGCAACTCGTCCCACAGTCCGCTTCATTCTGACTGACGTCGAACTTGATCGGCTTGACGTTCTCGACGCTTGCGCCGTCGCTGATGGCATACAGAGTGTTGCTTATCGCCACCGGATAACACGGATCGCAGCCGATGCAGCCGTGGGTCGTCCGATGTTTCGCCTCAAGCTCTGCGATCCTTTCGCGCGCGGGGGCGGGCGCGTCAGGCGTTTGATCGAGCACAGCCTTGAACTCGTTGATCGTGTCAACGTAGCAGCCGCAGCCTTCGCACTTCTCGATCTGCCCGATTTTGGCGAGTTGCTTGGAAAGCTGATCGAGGTCGGGCGGTTTTGACGAAAGTTGAACCAGACTCATTTGTTCACTTCTCCTGTCACTTGCCTACTATTACACAATATTGTGTAATAGTGTCAAGTAAGATTTCGCGGCGGTTAATCAGGTGGGCGAGCGCCGTAGGGCGTTCTGAAACACCAGGCCGGTAAATCGCGCAAGCCTTGTCTCCGGCGACATAAGGAGAAGAACAATGAAAATGAAGAGGAAGCGCATCATGTATATTATCGTCGGAATCATTGTAGCCCTGGGATTACTTTGGACGTTCGCGGCTATTAAAGCAGGACTCTTCATCACTGACCGCCATGCGGCCGCGTCGAACCCTCACGAAGAGTCAATGGAAGCGTTCTCGAGGAATAAGAAGTTCATCGACGTGGATTCCTGGCGCGTCGCCTACATTGATGAGGGGAGCGGCGAGCCGGTTCTTCTGCTTCACGGGTGCCCGTTCCACTCATTCGAATGGCGCGACGCCATTCCACTTCTGACGCCGCGTTATCGGGTCATCGCGCCGGACTTGCTCGGGCTAGGCGACACGGTGGTGCGACTCGACGATGATTACCGGCTTCCGAACCAGATGAAAATGGTCGTGGGACTGATGGACAGGCTGGGCATCGAGAGCGCCCGAATTGTCGGGCACGATCATGGCGGCGCGACCGCTCAGTTGATGATGAAATATCATCCCGCGCGTATTCGAAGCCTGGTGCTGACCAACGTCGAGGCCTATGATCAGTGGCCGAGCGAGCCGGAGCGCCCGGATCTTGAGTTGATAGTCAGCCCGGTTTCCACGCCGCTCTTTCGCGCCATGATCGGATTCACGGCGATTCAACGACATGTCTTCAGCATCGCCGTCCACAACAAACAAGCGCTCACGGATGAAGCGCTCGCAGCCTATATGCGCCCTCACATCGCTTCACCTGAACGTTGGTGTCGGCTACGACGGTTTTTTCGGTGGCAACTCGACCGCGAACACAACCTCGAAACTTTACGCGCAGTTGATGGCATGCGGCGTTTTGACCGTCCGACGCTGTTGCTGTGGGGTAAGCACGATACCAACTTTGGCCCGGCAATAGCCGAGCGACTTGCCAAAGATATCCCCGGTTTCGTTCGCACTGAGCTGCTTGAGAACTCCGCGCACATGCCAATGCAGGAAGAACCGGAGGCATACGCGCAAGCAGTTCTACGATTCTTTGGTGAGGATGCGGCCGATAGGGGGAAGAGGGCAAATGGGCGACCTTAAGAAATGAAGAGCTTTATGACAGATAACCCGATCAATGTGGCCGGCATCGAGATACCATCCGATTCCCCGGTTTTCTTGGCTGCGCTGGGCGTGCATGTGCTGTTCGGCCTGTCCTGTGTCGGCGCCGGCGTCGTTGCAATGTTGAGCCGGAAGCGCCCTGGTCGCCACCCGAGGTTCGGAACGATCTACTACTATTGCCTTTCTGTAGTTTTTGCCTCCGCGACCATCTTGTCCGCGATGCGCTGGGCCGAAGACTACCACCTGTTCATTCTCGGGACACTTTCCTTTGCGACAGCTTCTTTGGGACGCATGGCTCTCCGGCGACGCTGGCGCAACCGGATCAGATTGCACATAAGCTGTATGGGCCTGTCTTACATTCTGTTACTGACCGCTTTCTATGTCGATAACGGCAAGAATCTGCCGCTTTGGAACAAGTTGCCCCAAACCGCATTTTGGGTGTTGCCAGCTGCAGCCGGAATACCATTCATCATTTGCGCACTGTTGCGACATCCCGTGGTCAGGAGTTTTTCGACCGCCGATGCTTCCGCGAGAGGGAAGGCTACTGTCAAATCATAGGATGATCGTGTCGACGGCGCTTGATCGCCTCAGAGAAGTGTTTGCGCCATCCGCACAAAATAGACAGATAGCCCAATGAGCGCGACTCCGCTTATGATCTCAGCGATCCGCCTCGGCCGGTCCAGGCGAGCAAGCCAGGCTCCAACCGTGCCGGCAAACAAACCCAATAGCAGAAACGGCGCGCCACGCCCGATCGCGTAAGAGAGTGAAAGCAGCGCCCCATATGACGGGCGTCCAATGGCGGCGGCGACCGTAAGCAACAGAAAGAGTGGTCCGACGGATGTGGTTGCGGTCGCCAGGCTGAAGCAGAGGCCGTAGGCGAATGCGCCCGCCACACCTCCACGTTTGGTAATCTCCGGATCGGGAATGTGACGTCGGATGGTTGGGCCGAGGATGGCCACAAGCCCGGCCGCAAGGGAGAAGAAGGCCGCCCCAACGGCAAAGAATACGCTCCAACCTGCAAACACTCGCCCAATATACGCAGCCGCCGTCCCGAGCGCGAGCAGGCTTAATACCAGGCCCAAGAAGAAGGCGAGCGAGACGAGCGCGCCTCGACGGCGACGCTTCTCGGCCGGCGCTCCTTCAACCTGTGATCCCACATACCCGACGATCCCTACGCCCGCAGGGAGTGTACAGGGTCAGGTGCTGGTCGACAGCGTTCCGCCAAGGGCAGCCACGAGGAGGGCGACTAAGGGATACTGAGCCACCGAAGCCGATACGCTCTCTATGAAATCAAACGGGTTCATATCAGGCGCCTGAATCCGATGTTGAACTGCCGGTTCTGGTCTGGTAGCCGGCGGCGCTTAAGCGATCCGCAATCGCGGCGGGCTCCAGCGCCGCCGTGTCATACAGCACTTCGATGCTTTGGTTGCGCGCCTGTGCGCGAACCTTGCTCACGCCTTCCAGACCTTTGAGCAGGCGCTCAACACGCCGTTCGCAGCTCTCACAGTGGAGCTTCTGATCACCGATGACGTCGAAAGTAATGGACTTAAACATAACACTCCTTCTCTACGCATGGGCCGGGGACGGGGCATGGGGCATATGCCCCACAGTCTCAATCGCCTGGACGAAATAGGCCTCGCGCCCCCAGAGCGAATTGATGAATATGGTTGTTACGCTCGCCGCCATCGCGACCATTCCCCAGATCGGATAAACCAGCCCGGTGGCGGCGGCGGGAATTCCCAGGCCGTTGAACATGAATGCGAGAGTCACGTTCTGCACCATCTTCCGGTAGCTGTGGCGACTAATCGCGTAAGCGTCGAGCACGGCGCCGACACGCCTGTTCAGAATGATCACGTCGGCCGACTCGACCGCAATGTCGGCCCCGCTGCCAAACGCGATGCCGACCTCGGCTTGCATCAGTGCTGGCGCGTCGTTGATGCCGTCGCCGATCATCGCCACGCGCTCGCTTTCCTGAAGCCTGCGGATCATCGCCGCCTTCTCGGCCGGCAATACGCGCGCATACACATCCTCGATGCCCGCAGCCCGCGCAAAGAAATGCGCCGCCTGTTCATTGTCGCCCGTGATCAGGCTCGTGCGAATCCCCAGTTCGTGCAGCCGGCGCACCGCTTCAGCGGCGTCGGCGCGCAACGCGTCGCCGAGCGCGAGCAGACCGAGGAGCTCGCCGTCCCGCGCGGCCGCGATGACCGTCAGCCCCTGTGCTTCGAGTTCGTCGATCCGCGCTTGCTGAGTCGCGAGGTCCACTCCCACGCCCGCGAGAAAAGACGGGCTACCGACCATCAGTCCGGTACCGCCGAGGCGCGCTTTGACGCCATGACCCGGAACGGCCTCGAATTCCTGCGCCTCCGGCACAACGATCCCGCGTTTGAAAGCCTCTTCCATCACCGTGCGGGCGATGGGATGCTCGGATCCCGCCTCTGCCGCCGCGGCAAAAGCGAGTAGCTCTTCTTCGGAGACGGCGAGTGTCACGACCTCCCGCAGCGCGGGATGGCCTTCCGTCAATGTTCCGGTCTTGTCGAAAACCACCCGCTGCACGCGCCGCAAAGCTTGGAAGGCCTCGCCGGTGCGCATCAGGATGCCGCGCTCGGCGGCCTCGCCCGCCCCCCTGACGATCGACAGCGGCGCGGAGATGCCGACCGCGCAGGGATAGCCCATGACGAGTACGCTCAACCCGGCGAACATCGCCCGTTGCACGTCAGGCGAGGCTCCGACGACGAGCGGGGCAGCCAGCCAAAAGAGCGCGGCGCCGGCCGCGGTCAGCAACACGAGCGGCGTGTAAACGCGGAGCACGCGATCCACAAGATGCAACAGTCCGGGTTTCAGCGCCCGTGCGTCTTCAACGCTGCGTATTACTTGCCGGAGAAAACTCTCTTCGCCGACAGCGGTGACATGTACAAGCAGGCTGCCGTGGCCGTTGAGTGAACCGCTGATGATCTGGTCTCCGGCACGCTTCTCGATCAGCTTCGGTTCGCCGGTGACGAGTGATTCATCAACGTCGGAGTGACCTGATTCCACCACACCGTCAATCGGCACGCGTTCACCCGGGCGGATGCGTACCAGGTCCCCCACTCGCACTTGCTCAAGCGGCACCTCCTGTTCATTCCCCTCCCTGATTACATGGGCGACGTCGGGTTCAAGATCCAACAACTTTTTGACGGCCTGTGAGCTGCGCGTCTTAACGATAAGCGAAAGCCACTCGGAGAAAATGTGATAAGTCATCACCATCACCGCGACCGAGAAAAACGCGGTCGTCGGATAATTCGGCGGCTGAAAGGCGATACCGATTATTCCTCCGGCAACGCCGGCGAATGCGCCGAACTCGACCAGGACGTGCTGGTTGAGAATGCCGCGGCGTAGCGCCGCCATCGCCATGCGCACGATGTGGCCGCCCACGCCGAAAATCAGAACCACGGCCAACAGCGCGGCCAGCCCGGGCGTGGCGGCGCCGAATGCCCCGCGCAGTTGAAGCGCATAGACGCCGGCGCCAAATCCGCCGAGAGCCGCTGAGCCGGCAAACGCCCATCCTGAGCCGAAGCTGCGTAGTACCACGAAGGAAAACGCCACAAGACTCGCGATCGAAAAGACACACAGCCAGAACCATCCGCTGCCAGGCGGGTACCCCGCCAAACCCATCGCCGCGATGCTCATGACCAACCCGGTCAGGAAGCGCATTCGCTCGCGTACCAGCGCGCGTTCTTCTTCCTCGAACGGCCGCACCTTGCGCGGGTCAGAGATGGTGTAGCCGAGGTCCTTGAGTGTCTGTAACAGGCTCTCGGCCCGCGTCACGCTCGGGTCGTACTCGATCAGCGCCTGTTCATGGGTGAGGCTGACCGCGACCTTATCGACGCCGGGACGGCGCGAGAGCGCCCTTTCGATCGTGCCGGTGCATAACGAACAATGCAGTCCGCCGATATGCGCGCGGATGCGCCTGCGGCCCGGTACTTTGGAAGGTTCTTCGCTCCAGAAGCGAGGAGCGGATTCAACAGTCGTTGCGGTACCCATAATGATGACACCTCATTTTTTCTGGGCGGGTTCACGGCGACGCGCCGACACTCCCCGTTTGCGTGAGAGGGGTGGCTTGATCAGAGGATTTACTGGGAGCGGCTTGGCCTCTTCCACAATTGAGCAGACCCCCGCCCCCGCCTCGCGCCGACCTAACTCGGCAGCCTGGTTCACGAGGGAAGCAAGCTCGGCCCGAAAGCCGCGCAGTTCCTCCAGCCGCCGGTCCACCTCCTCGAGCTTCTCGGCAAGTTTTGTTTGGACGCGCCCACAGGGACTTGACCCTCTCCGGACGAGGCCAAAGATTTCCTTCACCTCGTCAAGCGAGAAGCCGAGCGCCTGCGCCTTACGAATGAAGCGCACCCGCTCGATGATCTCCGGCGTGTAGATACGGTATCCGCCCTCAGATCGCGGCGGGGGAGGAATAAGGCCCTGTTGCTCATAGAAGTGCAGCGTCTGAATTCCCACCCCGAGGACTTTTGCCGCTTCCCCGGCAAGCATCCCCCGATCTCTGAGTCCTATTGTTCTGGTTCTAGGGTTCATAACTTTTATGATACACCCTCTACTCAACTAGAGAGTCAAGGCTTAAGCGGCAAGCAACTCTCTTGCCTGTTCAGGCGTAGGCCGCCCTTCAAAAACAATTTTCCCATCCACCACAATGGAAGGGAGCGCCTTGATGCCATAGCTTATGGCCGGCGCGCCGCAGGTCTCCCCTTCGCATCTCCGCTCAACGACCTCGCAGCCGCAGCTTGAAACCGTCTTTTGCACAAGCTCCAGCGTCTCGCGACAGACCGGGCATCCCGCGGTAAAAACTTCAATGGTTCGTTTGTTCGTGTTCATAGTAGTTCTCCTTCGATCGAATGTTTTCAGGTTTTGGCGACCTCTTCAGCCGCCGAGGATATGCTACGGTTTCTACCCGACCAGAGAGTCAAGGGGAAAAATGATTCCCGGCTTCGCTTGACCCTCTATCGGGTAGAGGGTTTACCCTGTGAAGGCTGCTTGCAGCGCAATAACTCGTCAAGAAGGCGGTAGAGAGATGTTCGAGCCAAAACATAATGGAAAACAGACTGGCGCCCAGGCCGGAAAGCGCGCGGTTCGAGGTGCCGCGATTGCCATCGCTCTTGTAGTCGTAGGCGTTTTTGTATCTCTTGCCTGGAGAGAAAACGCGGCAAAGGTAGTTGGCGCCGCAAGCGCCGCAAAAACTGAGCGCGTGCTTATCGCCATAGAGGGGATGAGTTGCACAAGTTGCGCTAGCGGGATCAAGGCGATGCTGAAGCGCACTCCCGGCGTTATCTCCGCCGAGGTGAGTTACGAGCGGCGTGAAGCGATCGTCGATTACGACGCGGATAAAACCTCGCGCGAAAAGATTGTCGAGGCGGTTACGAAACTCGGCTACAAGGCTACCGTCAAATCGTAGGATTACATTTCCCAGGCTTGTATGGCTCGCCCGGCGTGGACTTCGGCGCGATGAAAAATCTTCTCATCCCATTTTTCAGAAGCGAAGATTTTTTTGCTTGACTCTGTAGTTGACTACAGGGATAGAATGCCGGTCGTAAGATATGTTTATCAGCGCGATGTTCGCGCGCCTGTTTCGGGGACTTTTATGTTGAAACGTGTTGCTGCGCTATTGATGGTCCTACTCTTCGCCGGTCAGGCGATGGCGGGCGGAATCGTGTGCGGCGTTGACGCGATCAGCAAGAGCCTAAACCACACGGATAAAGCCGCGTGCCCGATGCAGAGCGAGGGCGAATGCGACGAGTCGGCCTGCTGCTCGCAGGGGAAATCGCCGACCGGCGCGCTGGCGGCGATGATCTGCTGCGAGGTTAAATGCGGCGAATCTACCGGCGGCGCTCAATTCAATTTCGCCCCCCAGGAGCTCATTCCCGCGCCGCGCGTTGTCAGCATCCGAACCGTCATGCTCGACGCGATGGGCGATGCTGAAACCGCCGTCGTCTCGATCAAATCGGCGGCTTACAAATTGCTTTACCACGATCCTCCCGATCTCTACCTTTCCAACTCTACATTTCTGATCTAACTCTGGCCGCAGAGTCTCTTGTTACCGCGCCGGAAGGCTGATGCGCAGCCTCGCTCGGTGTGCGGTCGTGTCTCCCGTAACCAAAATAACCAAAGAGGCGCCGGACGAGGACGAACTCGCGGAGCCTGAACTCATCATTATTAAGGAGAAAAAAACATGCTCAAGATTAACGGTCAGAGAAGTAGCAAAACAACCACGTGGTTTGTCATCAGCGCATTGAGCCTTTTGTTGGCCTTCGCCTCACCCATTGTGTCTCGCGCCCAGGAATCGAAACAGGATCATTCCGGCCACTCTGCGAGACAGGAGATAAAAATTCCACAGACCGTCCAGGATCATCTGAACATGGCGGAAGGCTATAGGAAGAAAGCGGCGGAGTATCGCCAGGAGATCGAGACGCACAAAAAGATGCTGGCCGACTATAGTAAAGGTGTCGCCAGGAACCCGAAAGACACTAGCGAGAATCCATACATCAAGAAGATGCGGCTGCATTGCGAAAAGAATATCAGCGACGCGGAGAATCTTGCGAGAGATGCCGGCGAAATGGCCAAGTATCACACCTTTCGGGCAAAGGAGTTGGAAGGCCAATAGGTCATCGCGATTCACGCGTTCAATTAACCGTGGGGTTGGGAATGAAAGAAAAGATGTGGCGCTTATGGAAAACCGTCGCGACAGTCTTCGTTCTGGCTGTGGCCGTCAATTACCCGTGGGAGTTGGCGCAGGCGCCACTCTACGAAGGTATGGATGATTTCAGCCTCTCGCTGTGGCACTGCTTCGTGGCGAGCCTGGGCGACGGGCTGCTCGTCCTTCTCATCTTCGGCGCCGGCTGGGCGGCGCTCCGACGAAGCGACTGGTTCGTAAATCCAGGGCAGCGGGGCTATCTAGTGATGCTGGCAGCCGGGCTGGCGATCGCCCTGGTTGTCGAATGGGCAGCGGTTCACGTCGCGGGGCAGTGGACATACGCGCCACGGATGCCAGTGATTCCCATTCTCAACGTGGGGCTTGCCCCCATAACGCAAATGCTCGCGCTTCCGCCTCTCATCTTTCGCGGCGTCGCGATGTCGCATCGCGGCGGTGTGAGAGAGGGGAGAGGCGGCCGCGGTTGAGCAAGTTTGATAGTTCAATCATGAATCTGAAATCAAGTCTGAAAACAATAAGGAGAAACACTATGTACAGGAAGACAATTATCGCAACCATTACTCTGCTTGTCGCGGCCGTCGCGCTGTCGGCGGCGGCGTTCGGCGCAGCGCAGAACTGCTGCAAGGCTAACGCGCAGAATTGCTGCGACACGGCGCAGAATTGCTGTGTGGCTAAGGAGCAACAATCCGGCGCCGAGCAGAATTGCTGCATGATGAGGAAGCGGTCAGACGCCGCGCCGGAGCCGACTGCCGAGGCCACACTACAGAACGGCGTTCAGACCGCGAACGTCGAGGTCACCGGCATTGGGTTCGAGCCTTCCAGCCTCAAACTCAAGGCCGGCGCGCCAGCTAAAGTGACTTTCGTACGAAAGACTGACGAGACTTGCGCCAAAGAGGTCGTGATCAAAGAGTACAAGATCGAGCGCAAGCTGCCGCTCAACGAGCCAGTCACGGTCGAGTTCACGCCGCGCAAGGGCGAGTTCACCTTCGCCTGCGGGATGGACATGATCAAAGGCAAACTGATCGTGGAATAAGGAGGAACCATATAGAGGGGCGGCGCTTTTGCGCCTGCCCCTCTAATTTAAATTGTCAACATCGCTCACTGATCGTGTTTGACACCGCAATCTTCGCGAGTGTATTTTCTGGGGCGTTATGCTGAAACGTGTCGCCGCGCTAATTATGGTTCTACTCTTCGCCGGTCAGGCGATGGCGGGTGGAATTGTGTGCGGCGTTGAAGCCATCAGCAACGGCCTCAATCAATCAAGCGAAGAAACTTGCCAGATGGAGAAATCTGGCGCCTGCGACATGGCCTGCTGCATGCAGGGAAAGTCGCCGACCGGATCAATCGTGGCGATGATCTGCTGCGAAGTGAAGTGCGGCGAATCTACCGGCGGAGCGCAGTTCAATTTCACTCCGCTGACGATCGCTCTTGCGCCGCCAGTTGTCGCCATTCGCCTAGTTTCGCTCGGCGCGCTCGGCGAGGCCGAAGCATCTCTCGCTGCCGTCTCTCTCAGGTCGGCGGAAATTAACTTTCTTCATCACGAACTTCCGTCAATCTTCCTCCAGAACTCCGCCTTTCTGATCTAGCCCACTCGAAGTGTGCCTAATTGACGCCCTGGCAGGCTTTTGAGAATACCTGTTCCGGGGATAGCGCTGTTGTCTGCACGGCCGACGCGCAGGCGGCGCCAACAGTGACCAAAACAGGTACGCCTGGCAAACAGGAGCGCCCGCGTCAAGATTGAAGTGGCCGGCCCGTGGGAGGCGGTGGTCACATCACTGGCCGCGAGGAACCGAACAGGCCAGCCTGCCCGTTGTCGCCAAATGAACTAACTGGCGCTACTGCGCTAAGAAGGGAAGAACCTGATGCACAGATCGCAAGCGAGGAGACTCTTCATGCTCTTGCCAATCCTGCTCAACATCCTGGTCGGATTTTCACGTCCGGCATCGGCTCAGTCGCCGGCGACGCCCGGCGATTCCATATCGAGTGTGAGTCAGGCGCCGCCGACTCAGTTGACGCTCGACTGGCTGATACAAGAGGCGCTCTCGCGGAATCCGGAGATTCGCGCGGAGATGAGAGAGGTTGACGCCAAACGCGCGCGCGTGCCACAGGCAGGCGCGCTGCCCGATCCGATAGTGATGTTCGGGCAGAACAACGAGGGGAACATCATCCCGTTTACCACACTGGGCAAGTTCGACTTCAGCGAAGTTTACCTGGGCCTCACGCAAGAGTTTCCCCTCTTCGGGAAGCGCGGCCTGAAAGAGCGAGTCGCAAGCAGCGAGGCCGACGCCCAGTGGTGGGAGTATGACTTTGCCAGAAAACGGGTCATCGCCAACCTGAAAGCGGCCTACTACGATCTCCATTACTCCACCAAAGCGATGGAGATCGTGGAGAAGAACATTGGATTGATGGAGAATTTCGCCAAGATCGCGGAGGCGCTCTATAAAGTCGGGAAGGGAACTCAGGCCGACGTGCTCAGGGCGAACACAGAGATTTCACGCCTGGAAGAGAGACTTGAGACTCTCGCGGAACAAAAAGGAGTCAACGAGGCTCAGATCACTGCGCTGCTCAACCTCCCGCCCGACACGCCGCTCGGCCGCCCCGCGCCAGTGGCGAAACCGCCGCTGCCGTTTTCGCTCGAACAACTCAAAGTGATGGCCGCCCAGAATTTTCCGCTGCTCAGGCGCGACCGGCGAACGATAGACAGCCGCGCCTTCGCTCTCAGATTGGCCGAGAAAGAGAAGTACCCGGACTTCGGAGTCACTTTCACTTACCACAACCGGGGCGGACTGCGCGATTACTGGACGATCGGGGGGACGGCGAAAATCCCTCTCTACTACTCGCGCAAGCAGCGGCGCGCAATTGAAGAAGCGGCGGCGGAAGAGGCCGCCTCGCGCGAGCGGTACTCGAACGATCAGGCGCTCCTGTTTTTCAAACTCAAGGACGCCTACCTGCGGGCGACGACCTCGGAGCGGTTGACGAGACTCTATGGCGAGGTGATCACGCCGCAGGAGACGCTCACGCTCGAGGCCACGACCGCCAGTTACGAGACGGGCAAGCTCGACTTTCTTTCAGTGGTCGACAGCTCGATCAAATTGCTGAATGACGAGATCACCTATTACGAACATTTGACGAAGTATCTCAAAGCGCTCGCCGAGCTGGAGCCTTTAATCGGAGTCGAACTGACCCGGTGAAGAGGCGAGGAGAGAAGCATGACTGAGCAAGATCAAAACCCGTTGGAAGAAAGGGAAACCCAGGCACCCACGCCCTTGGAAGAGACCGAATCGAACGCGCCCGGCGCTGGCCGGAGTAAGAAGCGTCGCAAGATTCTGCTCGTCGCTGCTGTGACCATAGCGGCCGCCAGCCTCGGGATATACCTGGGTTGGAATCAAATCTGCCGGATCTGGATGGGGAAGGCTCAGAGCACAAACGCCGCGCAGGCGCAGGGCGACGTCTACTACTGCCCGATGCACCCGGACTTCAAATCGAACAAGCCCGACAACTGCCCGGTCTGCAGCATGAAACTCGTGAAGCTTGAAAAACCGGGAGGCGCCGATGGCAAACAGGCGATGCCGGGAATGCCCGGCATGGATATGAAATCGGGAGATGAGGGGCAAGCCGCGCCCGGCGCCAACACGATTTTCATCGATCCGCAACGCCAACAGCTCATCGGCGTCAGCTCCGAACCCGCGGCGATGCGGCCGCTGGTGAAAGAGATCCGCGCTGTCGGCAAGGTGGCCTACGACGAAACCAAGGTGACTCACATCCACACCAAAATCAACGGTTACATAGAGCAGGTCTTTGTCGATTACATGGGGAAGGTCGTGAAAGCCGGCGATCCGCTTTTCACCATCTACAGCCCCGACCTGGTGGCGACGCAAGAAGAATATTTGCTGTCCCTGCGCGCCCAGCGTCAATTCGCGGCGAGTTCTTTTCAGGGAGTCTCGGCGCGCGCCAATTCGCTGTTGGAGGCCGCCCGAAGACGTCTCGAACTCTGGGATATTACGCCAGCGCAGATCAGGGACATCGAAAGAGAGGGCAAGGCCAGACGCGATTTGACCATCTATTCACCGGTCAGCGGGGTCGTCACCGAGCGCGCGGCTTACCATCACGGAAGATTCGTCAACCCTGAAATGGACCTCTACACCATCGTCGATCTCTCGACCGTCTGGATCAATGGCGAGGTCTACGAGTACGAGCTGCCTTTCGTCAAAACAGGGCTGAACGCGGAGATCGAATTCCCGTACAACGGCGGAAAGAGGGGGCTGCGAGGGAAGGTCACTTTTGTCTATCCCTACCTGGAAGAGAAGACTCGCACGGCGAAGATCCGTTTTGCGTTTACAAATCCGAACTTTGTTCTCAAGCCCGACATGTTTGTCAATGTGAAGCTGAAGATCAATTTGGGGAACAAGCTCGTCGTACCGGAGGATGCTGTGCTCGACACCGGAACCGAGCAATACGTCTTCGTGGACAAAGGCGGCGGCTATTTCGAGCCGCGCGCCGTGAAGGTGGGCATAGAAGCGGGCGGCTACTACGCCGTCGAGAGGGGGCTGGAGGTCGGCGAGCGCGTGGTCACCGCCGCCAACTTCATTCTCGACTCCGAAAGCCGTTTGAAAAGCGCCTTCGCCAACATGGGAAAGCCGGGCGAGAGAGCGAAGGGGCCGGCTCCTCAGACGGCATTGAAAATCGAGGTGGTGGAACCGAAAGCCGCTAAGGTGGGCCAGAACGCGGTTCGTCTTACGGTCAAGGGAGCGCAAGGCAATCCCGTGACCGATGCTGAAGTGGAAGTGACGCTGTTTATGCCGCAGATGGGCAGCATGGCTCCGATGACCTCGAAGGCGACGCTCAAGTCTGTGGGCAACGGCGAATACGCGGGAACAATAGACATTCCGATGGCCTGGAGTTGGCAGACCACCGTGACGGTGAAAAAAGAAGGCAAATCGCTCGGTTCGATGCAAACAACTATTACCGCACGGTGAGAATGAGGAGAAGGCATGATTAACACGATCATCGAGTACTGCGCCACACATCGAGGGCTTGTCGTCGCCATCGTTCTGTCGCTCGTCCTGATCGGGGTCTGGTCAATGAGGAATGTCCCTCTGGACGCGATCCCCGATCTTTCCGATCCGCAGGTAATCATTTACACGGAATGGCCCGGTCGCAGCCCCAACCTGGTGGAAGACCAGATTACCTACCCGATCGTTTCATCAATGCTTGCCGCGCCTAATGTGAGTGTCGTACGCGGAATCTCCGACTACGGCTTCTCTTACGTCTACGTCATATTCGAAGAAGGCACAGACATCTACTGGGGACGCAGCCGTGTGCTCGAATATATGAGCAAGATCCAGGGGAAACTTCCGGAAGGAGTGAATCCGACTCTGGGACCTGACGCCACCGGTGTGGGCTGGGCGTTTGAATACGCCCTGGTGGATAAGACCGGCAAGAATAACCTGGCCCAGTTGCGCTCCTTCAACGACTGGTACCTGCGCTACTGGCTGGAAAGCGTCCCGGGCGTCGCCGAGGTCGCCACGGTCGGCGGATTCGTGAAGCAATACCAGGTGAACGTGGATTCAAACAAATTGCTCGCCTACAACCTGCCGCTCAACAAAGTGATCAATGTCATTCGCAACAGCAACAATGAGGTCGGCGGTCGTGTGGTGGAATTTACGGGCAAGGAATACCTGGTGCGCGGACGCGGCTACATCCAAAACCTGGAAGACATCGAAAATCTATCCGTCGGGTCTGACGGCCAGGGCACGCCCATTCTCGTCAAGAATGTCGCGAGAGTGGAGCTAGGCCCCGACATGCGACGCGGGGTGGCCGAATTCAACGGCGAGGGAGAAGTGACCGGCGGCATTGTGGTAGTGCGATTCGGCCAGAACGTCATGGACGTGATCGAACGCGTCAAGGCCAAATTGAAAGAGAACGCGCCTTCTCTGCCGGAAGGAGTCGAAGTCGCCGTCACCTACGACCGGTCTGACCTGATCCAACGATCCATCGAAACGCTCGAGCATACACTGATTGAGGAACTGATCATCGTCAGCATCGTCATCCTGATCTTTCTCTGGCACATCCCGAGCTCGATCATCCCGATCATTACCATTCCGATCGCCGTGCTCCTCTCCTTCATCCCGATGTACGGCACAGGGTTGACCTCGAACATCATGTCGCTGGGCGGGATCGCCATCGCCATCGGCGCGATGGTGGATGCGGCCATTGTGGTGGTCGAGCAGACGCACAAAAAATTGGAGCATTGGGAGGCCGAAGGGCGACAGGGGAACCCGACGCGCGTGATCATTGACGCGGTCAAGGAAGTAGGCGGGCCGAGCTTCTTCTCGCTGCTGGTGATCGCCGTATCATTCATGCCGATCTTCGCGCTTCAGTACCAGGAGGGGCGGCTGTTCAAGCCGCTGGCGTTTACCAAGAATTTCTCGATGGCGATTGCCGCGGTGCTGGCCATAACGCTCGATCCGGCGATCCGGCTGCTTCTCATGCGGACGAGGGAATTCAGTTTTCGCCCGCGCTGGCTGGCTAGGGTCACAAACGCAATTGTAGTCGGGAAGATTCATAGCGAAGAGCGACATCCGATCAGCCGCCCTCTGATGCGCATCTATCACCCGGCGGTCAGATTCGTGCTGAATCACAAGTGGCTGGTCATAACGCTTGCTCTTCTGCTCGTCGTGGCAACCATACCGATCTTCAAAAAACTGGGATCGGAGTTCATGCCGCCGCTCAATGAGGGAAGCATTCTCTACATGCCGATTACGCTCCCCGGAATCTCGGTGACCGAGGCCAACAAATACCTTCAGATTCAAGACAAGCTCATCAAGCAGTTCCCCGAAGTTCAGAGCGTTTTCGGAAAGGTCGGCAAGGCGGAGACCTCAACCGACCCAGCGCCGCTCAGCATGGTGGAAACGACCGTGGTCTTGAAGCCGGAAGAGCAATGGCGAAAGGCGCGCCAGAATCGATGGTATTCGAGCTGGGCGCCGGAATTTATGAAGAAAGGATTAAGGAAGTTCTGGCCCGAAGAGAGGCCGATGAAGTGGGAAGATCTGATCGATGAGATGGACCGCGCGTTGCAGATCCCCTCATACGCCAACGCATGGCTGTTCCCCATCCGCACGCGCATCGACATGATCACGACTGGCGTGCGAACACCAGTGGGAATCAAGGTGCTGGGATCGGACTTGAACACAATCGAGAAGATCGGCGTGGAGCTCGAACACGTGCTGAAAGATGTTCCTGGAACCCGGAGCGCGTTCTTCGAGCGGGTGACCGGAGGATACTACCTCGATTTTCAGGTGAAGCGGGAAGAAGCGGCCCGCTATGATCTGAGCGTCAACGACGTGAACGACATTATCGAGTCGGCGATCGGCGGGAAGAACATCACCACCACCATCGAAGGGCGAGAGCGCTACCCGGTCAACGTCCGCTACGCGCGCGAGCTACGCGACACTCTGCCCAAGCTGAGCCGGATTCTCGTGCCGACGCCGTCGGGAGCTCAAATCCCAATAACTCAGCTTGCCGACATCACGCTGCGGACGGGCCCGCCGATGATCAACAACGAAGAGGGATTCAAGGCGGGGCGTCTTTATGTCGACGTGGCGGGGCGCGACATGGGCGGTTACGTGGAAGAAGCCAAAAGGGTGGTTGCGGAGAAGGTGAAATTGCCGGCGGGTTACAACCTTGCCTGGAGCGGGCAGTATGAGTATTTGAAGCGCGTGATCGAGCGCCTCTGGATAGTCGTGCCGATCACCCTGTTCATCGTCTTCCTGCTTCTCTATTTCAACACCGGATCATTCGTCAAGACGATGATCATTTTGCTTGCCGTGCCATTTTCGGCCATCGGCGCCATCTGGTTGCTCTACTTCCTCGATTACAACATGAGCATAGCGGTGTGGGTGGGGCTGATCGCGCTGCTCGGCGTGGACGCGGAGACCGCCGTGTTCATGCTGCTGTACCTGGACCTGGCCTACGAAGAGAGGAAATCCAAAGGAAGGATGAGATCCATCGCCGATTTGAAAGAAGCGATTGAGGACGGCGCAGTGAAGCGTCTCCGGCCCAAAGTGATGACCGTGGGCGTCATGTTTATGGGGCTGGTTCCCATTATGTGGTCTACGGGGGCCGGCTCGGATGTCATGCGCCGGATAGCAGCGCCGATGATCGGCGGAATCTTCACCTCGTTCATTCTCGAACTGCTGGTCTATCCGGCGATCTACGAAATCTGGAAAGGGTTTGAAGTAAGAAGGCTCGCCAGAGCGGAGGCGACGCCTTAACCGGCGATATCGAACACGATACTCGTAACGCGATGCCGGGCAGGCAAATTTAGCGGAGGATGTTAGCGGATGAAAACTTTTGCTCACATAGTCGTACTCCTCGATCTGCTTCTGGCGGGTTTCCTTGCGCCAGAGGCGCTGGCAGCGCAAGACGGCGCCTCGACGCCTGTTCAAGCCCAATCACAACAAGGGGATCAGACCGGTTTGCCGAAGGAGACGCAGGCGATGCTCGACAGGTTGAGACAAAAGATGGAGCGTGAAGCCGAAATAGCCGAACTATTCAGCCGGGCGCACGGTCTCTTTCAGGAAGGCGAGGCGTTGAGCAAGAAGGGGGATCGCAAGGCGGCCGAGGCAAAATTCGACCTGGCCCGGCAAACCATCCTTTCTGTCGAGGAGGGAGTATTTTACGAGCCCGGCGTGCGCGAGTATTTCCTGAAACTCTCGCGCGATATTGCAACGTTGATCGAAGGCGCCGCTCCCCCGTCCGGTCAGATCGCGATCGCCGGCAATGGTCGAGTGCAACAGTTTGTAAGGCATTTCCAGAGCAAGGGGCGGGACGGCGTTCGAGTCGCTTTCAACCGGCTCAGCCGGTACGAGCAGATGATGCGAAAGGTCTTCCGGGAAGAAGGCGTTCCCGAAGATTTGATCTATGTCGGGCTGGTCGAGAGCGCTTACAACCCTTATGCCCTGTCGGGAGCCGGGGCCGCAGGCATCTGGCAATTCGTTCGCGGCACCGGCAGGCGTTACGGGCTGAAACAGGCGGGCGTTCTCGACGAGCGGCACGACCCGGAAAAATCGACCCGCGCTGCGGCCAGGTATTTGCACGACCTCTACGGGATGTTCGGCGATTGGCATCTGGCCCTGGCCGCTTACAACGCCGGCGAGTATCGGGTGCTGAAAGTTATTGAGAAGACCGGGATCAAGGATTTCTGGGAGATGAGCGAGCGCAGGCTTCTACCTCAGGAGACTATCAACTATGTCCCCGCGGTCCTTGCGGCGATTGCGATCGGAAAACATGGGCCTGAGCGGAGGCCCGTGAGGCGAGTGGCTCGGACGAATTCCACGCAGCCAGCGCCGGGGGGGAGGCGCGAAGGCGGTTGGTAATTTGGAGGTGATTCTGATGGAAGAGATTCAAAGCACAGTCTATCACCCGATTTTCTCGCGTGTGTTCGCATTGACAAGTCATACGGCGCTTGACAAGGGGCAGGCCGACCACAGGCGGGATCTGTTCGCCGGACTTTCCGGACGCGTGATTGAAGTCGGCGCCGGCAACGGGCTCAACTTCTCCTTTTACCCCGCGTCCGTCAACGAGGTGGTTGCCGTGGAACCCGAGCCCTACTTGCGGTCTCTGGCCGTTCAGGCCGCCGGGACGGCGCCCGTCCCTGTGACGGTCACTGACGGCGTCGCCGAACGGCTTCCGGCGGGGGACGCTTCCTTCGACGCGGGCGTTGTCTCGTTAGTGCTCTGCTCAGTCCGTGATCCGGCCCGGGCGTTGTCGGAGCTGTTCCGGATCATCCGCCCAGGAGGCGAACTGCGTTTTTACGAGCATGTCCGCGCCAGTAGCCCCGGGCTTGCCAGGCTGCAGCGCGCGGTGGACGCGCTCTTCTGGCCGCGCGCTTTCGGCGGCTGCCATACGAGCCGCGACACGCGGGCTGCCATCGAAGCGGCGGGACTCGTCATCGAGTCCTGCCGCGAATTTCCCTTTAAGCTCTGCTTCCTGCTGGCCCCTGTTTCGCCCCACATCCTGGGTACAGCCCGCCGGCCGCGTGGAAGTGTTGGACGCGTAGGCAATCGATAATGGGAGAAAGCACGATGAAGAGAATAATGCTTGTGACTTTTGCTTCGGTTTTCCTCTTGCTGCCGGTGATTGCGGCGGCGCAAAGCTTTGAGTTCCCGGTGGAGTGCGAGCGCATGTTTCGTAACCACCGAGGGACGCTCGTCATCACACCCGACGGGATCGAATACAGGACGAGTCAGAAGAACGAATCACGATCCTGGCGATACAAGGACATTCAGCAGATCAAGATCGTGTCGCCGACTGTGCTTGAGATTTTGACCTACGAAGATCAACGACGAATGTTGGGGCGCGATCGGATTTTCAGGTTCAGGTTGCTCGAAGGAAAGATCACGGCGGAGGTCAGCGCGTTGCTGGTGGCCAAAGCGGCGCGCCCAGCGGCGACGAGCGTGACGCCGGTAACGGATGGGGAGCCGAAATATGAGCCCGCGGTCAAGCATCTACATGCCTTTGGCGGTTGTGAAGGTACGCTGAAAATTTATCCCGACCGCGTGGCTTACGAGTCTGCTGATAACCCGGCGCACTCGCGTTACTGGCGTTATTCGGACATCCAGAGCTTCAGTCACTCGACTCGCTACCGGTTCGAGGTCACTACATTTGAAGATAAGTTCGGCGGGCCGACGAAGGTCTACGACTTTCAATTGAAAGAAGACCTGCCGGCGCAGGCTTACGATTACGTCTGGGTCAGAGTCAATCCTGCGGAGTTATACCCCTACGGGAGCGCCGCCACGCGGGACGCGCTGGCGGCCAACCGCCCGGCGGGAGAGGAGGGAAGGCCTCGACCCGAAAGCCGTAATCCCAACCCTGAACCGGTAACAGCCCCGGCTGCGGAAGCGACGCAGGAGCGCAAGGTGCCTCGCGAGCGGCAAGACGGCGCCGAGGTCCAGACAGTAAAGGTCATTCTGAGCGCCGAAGGGTATCGACCGGCCAGCTTTAACCTCAGGCAAGGCGTCCCGGCGCGGATAGAGTTCGTGCGCCAGGTCGAAGGCGCCTGTGGAGAGGAGGTCGTCATTCCTGAGTACGGCGTCAAGCGCGAACTGCCGCTGAATAAATCCGTCGTGGTCGAATTCACTCCCAACAAGGCTGGCGAGTATGTCTTCACCTGCGGGATGAATATGATCCGGGGAAAGATCGTGGTGCTGGAGAAAGAGGATTCGCCGGCAGTAGTCGCGAGAGAGCCGAGGGCGCTGGAAGAAAATCAGGTCCGGAAGGAAGAGGCCCCGGTAGTTGCGGCAGAGACGAAACCGCGGGAAGAATCCCGGACGCGGAGCGAGAAGCCTAAAGCCCAGACAGCAAGAGTCATACTGACAGAGCAAGGATACAAACCGGACAGCATCAGGCTGCGGCGAGGGATTCCGGCGCGAATCACATTTGTGCGCCAGGCCGAGAGGGCCTGCGGGACGGAGATAGTCCTTCCCGCGCAGGGCATCAAGCGCGCGTTGCCGCTGAATAAACCTGTGGTAGTGGCCTTCACACCGAACAAATCAGGCGAGTTCAGTTTCACCTGCGGCATGGGAATGCTGCGAGGAAAAATAGTGGTGCAAGAAAAGTAGCAAATAAAGAGGGGTCGACAGTGAGTCGTCAGAAATCGCGAGACCAAACACGACCGAAGAAGAAAGCGCCGAAGTTGTGGCTCGCGTTCGCGCTGATGGTGTTGGTTGCGGGAGCGCTAGCCGCGTTTCAAATCGTCAGACAGCAATCGCCAAGCAATCGCCCGGCTTCCGGCGCCACGTCAACGCCACAAATGACCGAACAGGAGCTTAAAGACATCGCCTGGGATCCGCAGTGGCCGCCGTTGCCGAATGCCGGGAAGCCCGCGCAGCCGATCGAGCAAGTGCGCGCGATGTACGCCTTCGCCGCGCGCCATCCCGAAGTTATGCAATACGCGCCCTGCTACTGCGGCTGTGAAGCGCAGGGGCACGAGAGCGCGCTGGATTGCTTCGTCAAAGGCCGCGATGCTACGGGTGAGCCGCAGTGGGACGGTATGGGATTCATATGAGATATATGCCTCGACGTCGCGCGTGACGCGATGAATCTTTATCACGAAGGCAAACCGATGGCGGAGATTCAGCGGACGATTGATGACCGGTACGCGCACAAGTACCGCACGCGGACACCGACGGCGAAGCCGCAGTGACCCGAGACCGGCGCGGATCTTTCAGCAATAGCAACTAACTTGAAAGGAAACCACTATGTTCAAGCAATCCTTGTCACTCGTGCTGTCTGGTTTACTGATCTACCCGATGGGCACTGCGGTAGCCTCGGCGCAATCGCAAGCGGAGCAGCAAGTTCAGGTCGCCAGGAAGGCGAAGGCAGAGATTCTCAAGCGCGGCGCCGGTGAGCAGGCGCGCGTGAATGTGACGCGGCGGGATCGAACAACCCTGACAGGTTATATCAGCCGAGCTGGGGAAGATTCCTTTGACGTCACCGATGCTAAAACCGGTGAGACCACCACCATGACTTACAGCGAAGTCGCCCGGGTCAAAGGCCAAGGCCTTTCAAGGACAACCAAACTCGTAATCGGCATGGGAGTTCTGATGGGGGTGATGATGGGCGGGATGGCAGCCTTCGGCGACCACCATTAGTAAGCGCCTGCCGCCGGGCGAATTTGCGTTGCGGGAGGATTGTAGTGCGATGAGACGCAAGCAAATGAAGATAGTCGCTGCGCGGTATGCCCTTTTGCTGCTGATGCTCGCCATAACGGCAAGCGCAGGAAGGGATGTGACATCCGCGCAAAAGCCTGCGTCAGATGCGCCAGCCCAACAGCAGGGCCAGCAGGAAACTCCCCCGCTCAAACTGGACACCGATTTAGTCTCCCTAAGCGTGACAATGAACGGGGAAACGACAAGAGCATGCGGAGAGATCGCGGCAATGGTTCAATCTAGTGATTCAATCAATTCAACAACAACGTTTAACGCATCGGGCGAGCCGCGAGCATTCAAGGCGAGTCCGAAACTCAATCTAAATCCAAACTCAATGAGGTGAAAAACTATGAACAGCAGAAAGACATTGATCGCAATCGGCGCGCTGCTCATCGCAGCCGTCACACTGTCGGCAGCGGCGTTCGGCGCCTCGCAGATGTGCTGCATGGGAAAGAAGAATAAGAGTGAGAAGCAGCGGCCGCCCGCTGAGGCCACACAGCAGGACGGCGCGCAGGCCGCGACTGTCGAGATCAACGACAAAGGCTTCGAGCCTTCCAGTCTCAAACTCAAAGCAGGCACGCCAGCCAAAGTGACATTCGTGCGAAAGACTGATGAGACTTGCGCCAAAGAGGTCGTGATCAAGGAGTACAAGATCGACCGCAAGCTGCCGCTCAACGAGCCGGTCACAGTCGAGTTCACGCCGCGCAAGGGCGAATTCACATTCGCCTGCGGGATGGACATGATCAAAGGCAAACTGATTGTGGAATAAGTAGTCAAGCTCATCAGGGCGATGACAGGCAGTCACGGTCTCAATCATCAACGAGAATGAAAGGAAAAACGATGAGAGCATTCCTTTTACTGGCCGCATTCGTGATAGCGATGTTGGCTGCCTGTACAACCAAACAGCCATCCGATTCGGCCGATTCGGCCGAACCGACCAAACTGGGCAAACTCGGCGCGGTCGTTTTCCCGACCTCCGGCTCCGAGCAGGCGCAGGCGCGCTTCCTGCGCGGCGTGGCCGCGCTTCATTCCTTCTGGTATGAAGTGGCGCTCGATGAGTTTCGTGAGTCCACCAAAATCGAACCAGACTTCATGATGGGTTATTGGGGCGAGGCGATGGCGCACAACCACCCCATCTGGGGCGACCCGCAAGAGACCGAGGCCGCACGGAAGGCGCTTGAGAAAATCAAAGATACTCCGAAGCTGACGCCGCGAGAACGAGCCTGGTTGCAGGCGGTCAGGGTCTTATACGGCGAGGGCGACAAGCCTGCTCGTGATCGGGCGTACTCCGCCGCGATGGAAAAAATCTACCGGGATTACCCGGATGATGCGGAGGCGGCGCTTTTCTACGCGCTCTCGCTGATGGGAACGGTCCGCGCGGAAGATCCGGCTGGCGTGCAGACCCGGTTGCGCGCTGGCGCCATCGCCTCGGAGGTGTACAAAAAGAACCCCAATCACCCCGGCGCGGCGCACTACGTCATCCACGCATATGACGATCCCGAGCATGCCCACCTGGCGCTCGACGCCGCGCGGCGCTATGCCGAGATCGCCCCCGGGGCGCCCCACGCGCTGCACATGCCTTCGCACATCTTCCTGCAACTCGGGTTGTGGCCGGAGGCCGCCGCGTCGAATGAAGCGTCGTGGGCGGCTTCAGACAAATGGGTGAAGCAAATGAACCTGCCCATCGGCAAGCGCGATTATCACAGCCTGCACTGGCTGATGTACGTCTATCTGCAACAGGGACGCTACGGCAAGGCGGAAGAGCGTCTCGCCGTGATGCGGCAGAGCCTCGCCGACTTTCCCAAAGATGACCCGCGCGACCTGATGTTCGGAACATTCACCCACGCGCAGATGGCCGCTGCTTTTGTGACGGAGACCGAGAAGTGGGATGCGGCGGAGCGATTGTTTGGACAGCAAGCGAAGGCTGGCGACGCCAAAGGTCAGGCTGTGAACATCCCCGGTCCGTTCAAGGCTTACGCCATCGTCGCTCCGATTCCGGCGATCTTCACCCGCGGAATGGCGGCGGCCACGAAAGGCTCGGCGGATGCGCAAAAGAGCATGGCCGAGTTGCGAGCCATCCGCGAGCGGCGCGGGGGTATGCCTGAGCCTTTCGTCGCACAGATAGTCAAGATGACGGAGATTCAGGAGTTGGAGATCGGCGCCGTTTACAGCGCTTCGAAGGGCGGCTTCGACGAGGCGATCAAAACCATGCGGCTAGCCGCCGCGTTAGAAGAAGCGATGCCGCCTCCTATGGGGCCGCCCACCGTAATTAAGCCCGCGCACGAATTGTTCGGCGAGATTCTCTTGCGCGCAAAACGCCCAAAAGAGGCAGCCGAGCAGTTTGCGATCTCGCTCCGCCGGCACATGAACCGCGCGCGTTCGCTGCTGGGCGCGGCGCGCGCCGCCGCTCAAAGCGGAGATACGCAAGGCGCGGCCAAGGCCTATGCTCAATTCTCGCAGCAGTGGCAGCAGGGCGACGCGCAGGCGCCGGAACTGCGCGAGGCGCAGGACTACTTGAAGACGATGTATCACTAAGGCAGACCGATGGCAGAAATTCAGCGAATGAGCCTTCTGGCGCGCCGGTGAAAAACATGGGCGATTGGCTCAGCACGAACCAGCAAGCAGGCCAGTTACGATGCCCGTGCGACTATCACAAGCAAGTGGAGGCATTATGAAAGTTCGACGAATACCAATGCTGACAGTCATGCAGTGGTTTCAGTTCAGCTTGGCTGTCTTCCTGTTCGCCGCGCCGGCGCCTTTGCTGGCGCAGCAGAGTCCGGGCGGCGGCGCGCAGACGCCGCCTGTCAGAGACGGCGACAATCGCATCAACATGCTCACCGAGCTGGTTTCGCTCACTGTCACGGTGACGGACAAGGATGGCCGCTACTTTGCGGGACTCGACCGCGACGTCTTCGCCGTTTACGAGGATGGCGTGCGGCAGGAGATCAGCTTCTTCAGCGATCAGGACGCGCCGGCAGCCGTGGGCGTCGTGCTCGATGTCTCGGGATCGATGACCGGCGAGAAGATCAGGCGCGCCAGAGAGGCGCTGGCGCGTTTCATCAGGACGAGTCACGAAGAGGACGAGTACTTCCTGATCGGCTTCAACGATCGCCCGCAACTCCTGCTCGAAGGGACGCGCGAGAGCGAGGCGATGCTGGCGCGCATCTCCGGTATAGAACCGCAGGGCGCCACCGCGCTATACGACGCTGTCGCTTTTGGCCTCGGGCAGGTCAAGCGCAGCCGTCACCAAAAGCGTGCGCTGATCGTCATCAGTGATGGCGAGGATAACCGTTCGCGGCTTGGCTTCGGAGATGTTCGGCGGATGCTTCGAGAATCCGATGTCGCCGTCTACACCGTCCTGATCGGCCCGCTTTTGCCGCGCAGCAACGGAGGGATGGTAATGGACGAACTGGCCTCCGCATCCGGCGGGAAGTCGTATTTTCCAGGCAACGCTGAAAAGATGAGCGAGGCGTTCGAACAGATCGCGCTGGAACTGCGTCGTCAGTATTCAATCGGCTACACGCCGTCGAACTTCGTGGCCGACGGGAAGTGGCGTCACATCGAGATCAAGGTGACGCCGCAGCCAGGGTTTCCGCGTCTGGTGGCGCGCAGCCGCAAGGGTTATTACGCCCTCGGCCGCGCCCGCCAGAGGCGCGGGAGTGAGACGGCGGTGTCGTCGCCTTAGCGCCTGTTTACGCCGCCTGTCGCCGGCGGGATGCAATGTTTTTTGAGTCCCGAATAACCTCCTCGAAAGCTTCTCTCCCCGCAGCCTCTCCCCTGACTATCGAACCATACATGCCAGATAAGGAGTAACTATGAGACTGAAAGAGATCAAGATGACGACCGTCAGGAGCCTCGCATTGGCGTCTGCGCTCGCCGCGCTCGTGGCGGCTCAGCAACCCACCAAACCGGGTCAGGAGAAGCATCCCGGCAAGCAGATGATGACGATGGACGAGATGATGCAGGAGTGCCGGAAGCACTGTCAGGAGACGGCCAAGTCCATTGACCAGACGACGAAGATGATAGACGAAGCGGAGCAGTCGAACGACCCCGCCAGGATGCGGGACGCCCTCGGCCAGGCACGGAAGTCGCTCGCCGAGATGAAGAATCATATGGACATGTGCATGAACATGATGGACATGATGGAAAAGATGCACGGAAAGGGCCGGAAGAAAGAGTAAGTCGACGATCCCGCTGACGGTCGATGGGCTGATCGCGATGGCGCAGTTCCTCGAGGCTAGCGCGCCGGGACAAGCCGTTCTGGCGCCCGTTCTGGGCGGGCGACACGATGGAAGGCGGCGGCAAAGATGACCGCACGCCGCGCTACGGCGCGCCTGCGGCACAGATGTTGCGGCCAATGTTTTAGGGGGTGACCGCGCCGTGGAATCTTCTGCTCAGCGCCGAGCTCGGCGTCTAGTTGATGTTCGCGCCCGCCGTGTTCGGGGCGCGGGGCAGTATCGCTGACAGCGGCGCCTTGTCGGCGCGCTCGTTAGCGCTGTCGCTGTGATCGCGACGGCGGAGGCGCTCGCGCGCGTGGCGCTTCATCAACGTCCTGTTCGGCGCGTGGCTCGTCGCCGCGCCCTGGTTGCTCGGTGGCCCTTCCGCAGGCGCGAAGTGGAACTACGAGTCGCAGTAGCCGTCCTGTGCTTCATCGGTCTCCCGCGCGGCAAGATGGGGGAGCGCTACGGGAGCCGGGATCGGCGCATCGTCTGAATATGAATTCCGATTAGGAGGACAATCATGCAAGTGAAAGACATCATGACAAGGGACCCGGCCTGTTGTGCGCCGGACTCAAACCTGCAAGAGGTTGCCAGGCTGATGGTCGAGCACGACTGCGGGGGGATCCCAGTGGTCGATGACAGGCAAAGTATGAAGCCGGTGGGAATCGTGACCGATCGCGACATCTGTTGCCGGACCGTGGCCGAAGGTAAGAACCCGCTGGAGATGACGGCGGGCGATTGCATGTCCAGCTCCTGTGTGACCGTCACGCCGGAAATGGGCGTCGAGGACTGCTGCCGGATGATGGAGGAGAATAAGATTCGGCGCGTCCCCGTGGTCGATGAAAGGGGCGCCTGCTGCGGGATCGTGGCCCAGGCCGACATCGCGCGACACGCCCCGGAGCAGGAGACGGCCGAAGTCGTGAAAGAGGTCTCGCGGGCCGCAGGATCGGGTTCGCGCGCGAGTTAACTGGTGAAAACGAGCTTTTTTTGGGGAGGCGCGGCGATTTCAATCGCGGTGGCGTCATGGATTTTCTACCGCTATGTCGCGCCGAAAAGCTGGCGTGAATGGACGCGGGCGGGGATTGTGCAGGCGTTCATCATCGCCTTTTACGCCGAGATGTACGGTTTCCCCGTCACGATTTATCTGTTGGCTCGCATCTTCAACCTTGATGTCGTGGGAAGCTTCTGGGACGGCAACCTCTGGGTCTACCTGACGGGCGCTCCGGAGGCGATGCTCGTTTCGATGGCCATCGGTTACACGATCGCCTTTTTCGGAGTCATGCTGCTGATCGCCGGCTGGCGTGAGGTCTATCAGGCGAATCGACAAGGACGGCTGGCCACCGGAGGGCCCTACGCCTTGGTGCGCCACCCGCAATACACGGGAATTTTCCTGGCGCTCTTCGGCGAAGGCGTAGTGCATTGGCCGACGGTGTTTTCGCTGACGGCCTTTCCCATAGTCGTCATCGCCTACACACTCCTGGCGCGAAAAGAGGAGCGGCAGATGATGGAAAAATTCGGCGACCAATACCGAGAATACCAACGCCGGACGCCGATGTTCTTACCGCACTGGGGCGACTGGCGAAAGCTTTTCGGCAGTTACCGGCTTTTGGCTAGCAACCGACAACAGCAAAGTGATTCCCCTTAGCGCTTCATCTAGTGACGATCTCCCCTGACAGTGTGATGTGAATTTGGACTGGGAAGGTAGGGATACGATGATCAAAACAGGAGCGCGACGAGTGTTCTTGGGATTGACCTTGACGCTGGTCTCTTTGAATGCGGACTGTACTTCAAAACGTAGCTTACCTGATCAAAACGGAAAGGAAACGGCGCCTCACGGCGGCATGGGGGGCGGTGGAATGATGGACCGGATGCCGGACTGGATGATGAGCGACGGGATGATGGATCCGGGGATGATGCGCGATATGCGAACCATCCATGACCTGCTCGTTCAGCATGAGAAGATTCAGCGCGCCGTCGAAGATATCCCCGACGGCATTCGCGCCGTGACCACCAGCATAGACTCTGAAGTCGCCGGCCGGATTCGCGCGCACGTCTGGCAGATGAAGGAACGTATCGAACAGGGCCGGCCCATCCGCATGATGGATCCGCTGTTCCGCGAAATCTTGCATCACCACGAGCGGATCAAACTGGAGGTTGTGGAAGTTCCGGGCGGGGCGCAGGTGACGGAGACATCTGGCGACCCCCAGGTAGTATTGTTGATCCGGCAGCATGCCAGGAGGGCGGTGTCTGAGTTCGTCGCGGGCGGGATGCAGCGGGCAATGCGATCGACTCCACTGCCGGAAGGGTATGATCCTTCCAAGTAAGCCTGCAGGCGCGTGTCATTTCACCGCTGCAACGGCGAGCGCGGGCGCGTCACGTCGGAGAAAGAGAAGCCGCCTGTCCTTGAAATGATCCGGCGCGGCCGATACGGTCCGGAGGAATCCGCCTAGCGTCGATCCCGACTCGGGCTTTATCGGTCTGCAGACACACACTGGCAACGTGGCCTTCGCGAATGTTCGAATCAAGACGTAGGACTGCCCATCTTAATTACGGATGGACGAATTACCGTGATCGCCATTTGTGCCCGGAGAATGGCGGGGCGTCCGAATCGCCCCGCCATTCCTTCGACTACCGATCAGTAATTGTCAGTAATTGATTGTCATGTTGTTAAGGTAACCAGTGACTCGACATAAGAAAAAAACGCCGGTTTCCACTGGTGGGATTTACGGATGCTTGCCTACTTTTTCAACGCGATGTCTAAAAGCAAATACTTGCGGTCTGTTTTAGACATCTTGAGACCACATGGCAAATGGAGACGGCCATCACGAAAGCCGCACAAACCTCGCAATTGAAGGCACGTTATCGCCATCCACGATGAACGCCATGTAGTAGCCCGGAGGCGCGATGTTACCGTTTGCCGGGGCGCGCAAGGTCAGTCGAGACGCCGTCCGGCTCAAGATCGGAATCTTGATGTAACGCGCGCCGGCGTCAGTGTGGTGTGTGACTGAGGCCGGTCTGAGCAACACAACAGAAGCGATCTGCGACGCGTCCGGCGTGTCAATGTCAAAGCTGGCGCCGTAAGCAACATTCGCGGGCGCGTTGGTGATCGCCGGTCGCGGCCCCATCGATAGGTAGGACGGACTGAAGATTTCCATGTTGCGTTGATCTCGCTGCGGCACACCCGAAGGGTCAACTCCGCCGGCAGACAGCACGCGGCCATCGGGCAGGAGCACGGCGATACTGTGGTATTGCCGCGGGAACATCATCGGCGCGGTCGGCGTCCAGGTGTTGGTCTGCGGGTCGTAGATTTCGGCCTCTAAGACAGCGCCGGGATCCATGTTCCATTTGCCGTTTCTTTGGCCGCCGATCACGAGAATCGTACCGTCAGGCAACGGCACGGCATTGACGTTGGTGCGCGGGAAGTTCATGTCGGCTATCCGCGACCAGGCCGCGCCGACCAGCGTCGTGAGATCAATCACCTCGGCGCTCTGCGGGTTGCGGGTAGTCGCCGGGCCTGAGACGCCGCCGCCGATGATGTAGACCTTTGTCGCAGGCGGGGAGACTGTTGTATCAATCTGCATGACCGCCGTGCCCTCCTGCCGGTCATAAAATTGTTGTTGGCCGAGGTCGCTCCATAGACCAGACAGAGGGCCGGTGAAGCCGAGGCGCGCAGTGCCGGGTTGGGCCAAGTTCGACTGCGCCCATCCGGCTCGTGAATAGAAAACATCGCCCGACGGAAGCAGATTCAGGCTCGGATAGAGTTCCGGGAACGTGCGATCCGCGCCAGTTACAAATTGCCACGTGTTTGTCCCCGCGTCATAAATCTCCTGACGGTTTGCGCCCGATCCGGACACAGCCAGAATTCGACCATCGGGCAAGGTCAAGAGGGTCGGGTACCAGCGCACCAGATTCATATCCGCCACCTGCGTCCAGGGTGTGACTGCCGCCGGATCGAAGATGAATGTTGCGCGCGAATGGCTGAAGGTTCCCGCGACGTAGCCGCCGGCGACGCACAGTCGCCCGTCCGGCAGCCAGGCGTGCCCGCTACAGAAGAGGTCCTGGCTGTAGGTGTGCATGTTGGTCATGTCGGCGGGGTTAGCAGGATCCCACACAAGCGAATTGAGCGGATAACCGACTTCGGCCGCGCCTGACCAGAGAAGCACTTTGCCCGTGCGCAGCATGGCCGCGTGGACAATGAAGATTGGCGAATCAGGCAGCCGTTCCCACGATCCGGCTCCGCCGTGCATGCACGGGTGAACCGGCACATCGGGGCAGGTGTCATTCGTCGCTAGCGGCGGATCGAAGCCGAGCGCGTCCTCGAGCGCCGGAGTCAGCGTAACTTCTTGAATCGAGCGGACGACACAAGCCATGCCTTCCATCATATGCATTTCAACATGGCAGTGGACGAGGAAATCGCCCTGAAGCCTCACTCGCCGCCGCTTCTTTTCCTCTTCTTCGTCAGATTCGTCATGGTGATGTGAATCATCCATGTGCTCAGTGATGATTGGAGCGGCCGTATGCGGCGCGGCGTGCCCTCCGCCCTGCCCATGTCCGATCACAACACCCGTCGCGCCCGTCACTAACACCGGTTTTTGCGCGCGCTTGTGCCCTACGCTCTTCCCGCAGCCACAATTTTTGTCATGGCGATGCTCCTTGTGTGAGTGACAATCTTCGTCGAGCGGGAGCAGGATGACGGGAGGAACGATCGTATCCGCAACGAATGATTCCGCCGGCCCGAGAGAGCGCGTGTCAACCGTTTCGTGACCGACGTCCCATCGTTGGCCGTGTACGTGGAAGTTGTGCCAACCGGCTGAAAGGTCGAGATTGAACACATACCAGCGAATGCGCTTGCCTGTGCGGGCCACGATCGTGGGCGTGTTGCCGACGAAAGTCCGCCCGTTGAACGCGAACGATTCCAGCCCTGCGCCGCCAGTATCTGTGACAGTGTGAGGATCCGCCCCTGCGTGCGTCCAGGTGACCATACCTCCCACGCGGATCGTCACGTCGTCCTGGTCGAAGCGGCCCGGCCCGTCGAGGATGTTCACGCTTTCGGACATGGGGCCGGTAGTCGTCACGCGAACGACTCCGCTCATCGGATGGAAGCGGCAATGGTAATTGAACGTCCCTTCTTCGTTGAAGGTGTGGCTGAATGTGTCGCCAGGGTTAAGGGCGCCGCTGTCGAAGGCGGCTTCTCCCTGCTTCGGCGTCAGGCGGTGAAAGAAGAGCGGGACCTCGTAGTCGGGTTTCGGGCAACGATGGTCGCGGACGACGATTCCGCCGAACAGGCCACGATCCACCGATTCTGTGATGTGCATGTGGTGATCGTGGAACGGCCAAGCGCCGATCGTGTCCTCGGTCACGTCGAAGACGTAACACCAGGTCTGCCCGGGGCAGATTGCATCGCTGCGGCGGCCGTTCGCGTCATGCACGCCGAACGGCCAGGAGCCGTCGGAGTCTATGCCATAAATCAACCCATGCGCGTGGAAGCTGTGCGGTTCATCGTCGCCGTTGCAGACGTGGACAAAGAGGCGCTCGCCCGGCGAAGCATAAATCAGAGTTCCAGGAATGCGGCGCTCAGGACGTGGCTCGTTGACGTCCGCCGAGATCAAGGGGACGTTCTTGGGGATGGTGTAGTTCGGATCTAGGTATTCCCGGTAGACCAGGGCATCAAGTCGCCGCCGCTCCACCTCAGTTTCAGGAATGCGGGTGTCTTCGTGACCCTCGTTTCGCATGCAATCGCGCCGGTATTTGTCATGCTCACCGTCATCGGGAGCGACCGGGCTGTAGGCGGGAAGCTTTTCGATCTTCAAATAGATGTCGCGGCATTTCGTGATGGGCGAGCAATGTCGCGGCTTGTGATGCTCGTGGTCGCAGCATTCCTCCGAATGATGATCGCCGTGCTCATGACTGTGCCCGCCTCCGTGACTGTGTTCGTCTTCTCCGCTCGGCAGGTCGCAGGCGATCGAATGCGGGATCTCGACCACGATGTATTCGAGGTGTTGAGCGTTCCATCGGACCGCATGGGCGGTGTTGAAAACCTCGCGGGGCGCGGCGCCGCCCCGGCCCGGGACCATGATCCGCAGGTAGATGTCAGGACGTTTGTCGAAGAAATCCCTGAAATCTTCCGCGTCGCTGACGATTCGGAAGCCGCCGTCGCACGACGTTCGGTCTTCGCCCATCAGGTCGTCGTAAAGCAGATCCTTGTCGTAAGCGCGAACGATCAGGTCGGGAAGTCCGATCTTGCTCTCTTTTTCGCGCACTACGCCTGTAATTACAAATGTATCTGACATGGAACCGATCTCCTTGTTGGCGGCGACTGCATTGGGAGGCTATGGACGTCGCGTCCGCCAACGCCTACGAAGCCGCGCTGATTTTGAGCGGCGCGATTCAGCCATGACGATCGAGCCGCTTCGTTAGGGATCAATGCGATGGATTTGGGGCGCCCACGTTATTGGCTGACATAACGGAGCTTTGATTAGGGGTCATAACTGAGTCTTTCTATCAAAACTAACACGCTGAAGATGGCTGAACTGCGCGATTGCAGAACGGGGCGAAGTATAAGTCTGCGTTTATGGGGATGCAATAAAAAAATTGTTGTTCGACTTCGAGGCGGCAATTTGCGTTCGGCGAGATTCAACTCTTCGAGACGGAAACGATCTCGCCGGTGAAACGGTCAACGCCGACAATCATCGTTTCGCCCATCGGGTGAACTTTGCTGATCGGTTCGCCGCGAAAAGTCACGCGCCAGAGTTTGCGTTTGTCTTCGATCGCCTTGACCGCCTTGACGCTTTTCGGTTTGAAGTCAACACGCTGGCGGGCGATCTCGATGGCGCGTTCGCGGCTGATCTCCTTCCGCGCAGTTTGTTGGCCCTGCGCGGAAGGAGGGTTTGTTTGAGCGCCGACAATGGCGAGCCCCGACGACAGATTGGCGCCGACCAGAATTGTGGTCAGCAGATTGAGCATACGCTTTCTGTACTTCATAACGACCTCGCCGACCGGCGCCTGATTTTACTTGAGCAACTTCACGCGCTCGCGAATAGTTTCGCCCGCTTCATCAAACTTCACGCGGTGGAATCTCGCGACAACGGAATCCGTCGGATCAACGCCTTCCAGTTCATCGCCACGAACACTGTAACGCGCCTGGTGGTTGATGACGTAGAAAGCGCCCTGCTCGTTGCTGTTGAGGAAGAGCAGGTATCGCCCGCCGATCTCATACGGCCCGCCGTCGTCGATGCTGAAGACCAGCCCGTTGGCCATGACGCCCCCGGTTTGCTCAACGATCAATTCCGAGCCTTCGTAATCGCCCTTCAGAATCTTCTCGACCTTGAAGGTGTTGTTGGTGAACGGCACCGCGTCCTCCCCGTAACCGACGGAGCGCCCCGGCTCAGCCGAGACGTGTTCGGCGAGGACTATCAGGTCAGCGCCCGCCACCAGTCCGCTCTGCGTGCGATAGACGTTCTTCCATTGGGCTTTCGCGGTAATGGTCGCCGGCTTGCTCGTCATAAAATGACCGACGGCGAGGGCCGTCGCCACGCCCATTACCAGGGCTGCGGTTAATACGAGAATCTTTTTCATAACTTGATTCCTCCTGAAGTGTTTGTTGGCGCGTTTACGGGATATTGGCGTAGATCTGAGCGAGCAGGTCCCTGTCGTGCTGGTTGATCTGGTTGCCGGCCGTCAAGATCGTGTCGTTCATGCAAGTCGTGCTTGATGTCCGGTTGTGATTCAAACCGAACGTATGCCCGACTTCCTGGCAGGCGACGTGATTGACGGCGGTTTGTGAGTAGCGCGCCGTGTCCTGCAGATAGGAGTCGTTCAGGCGCGAACTCGCGTTGCCGATCACGCAGTTGCTGATGCCGCCGATTGAGGCGAGACCGAGCCAGCCGTTGCGTCCGTATCTATCGTAAAAGAGTCTCAGCCTGACAGTGCCGCCCTGAACGAGATTCATAACCGTCGGGTTCCAGACGGCGATCGAGCCGTTGAACGCGTTCACATAGCTCTGCGGATTGCGTAGGATATCGCCTGCCGCGGTCTCTTCGACCGGGGCCGCGTAACGGACGGTTCGACTGCCCCAGTGATAGGCCGTCGAGCCGCTGCAAATCCACGGGTGATTGGCCAGGACGATGCCGGTTCCGAGAACGAGACCGAACGCGAACATCGCCATGACGGGTAAGATTCTCTTGCCTTTCATAAGCTGTCCTCCTGATAGTAGGTGGGCGCAAGCCGGCGGCTTGCGCCGGGGGTGGCCGCCGGATAGATCTGTCCCGCGAGTCGCGCAGGCGGCGTGACGACCGCGGCGAAAATTCAGCGCACGGAGTTGGCCGCCCGCTTTACGCATTCGGGGCAGGCGGTCTCGACGACGTCGGCCACCTCTCCCTCATCGAGCGGCTTATTCCACACCGCCCGGACGATGCCTTTCGCATCGACCACCACGGTCAAGGGCACTTCGGTCACTCCGTACCGCTTTTGCATTTCGACCGACGGGAACGCAGCCACGGCGAAAGGCGGTTTCATTCGCCGCGCATATTGGACCGTCGTGTAAGAATCGGCAGTCGAGAGCGCGATCACATGCGCATTCGATTGAAACTCGGCGAGTTTTTTACCGACTTTGATCCAGGCGGGCATCCCGGCTTCACATCGGTCGCAAGTCGGGTTGAAGATGAAAAGCAGGGTGGCGCCGTTACCGCGCGCGGCGATTCGCGCTTCACGGCCTTCAGTATCGCGCGCAGTGAATTCGGGCAATTCACTTCCTTCGCGCAAGCTCTGCACGCCAGTTGATTTGGATTGATGGCCGGGAGATTGTGTGCGGTTGCGTAGCTCGACACTCTGTCGCCAAAAATAGATCGCCGCTCCACAAGCAAGGAGAGTGATGATCGATAATGCTGGTATGAAAAACCGCAGGAAACGTTTCTCTTCCATAAGACTCGGCCCTCCGCACGAAAGCCGCTCTTTCTGACTCATTGCAGAGCCGGAAAGCGGAATAGAAGTTAGTGTCAAACTAGAGAAAAACGCGAATTGCTTATACGTATACCGAAGGACGGTATATGACCGCTTACTACACTGAAGATGGGCGCATCCTACGGGTTCGAAAGATCGGCGTCAAGAAATTTCGCCACAAGCGTTGAATTTTATCTCGTCAGTTGGATAAACCGGCGCTGCGGGATCTGAAAACAAACACAAGGCTGTTTGTTTTGCGGGCGCTATACTGTTTGGCTGGATGAGGACGAAAAAGGGGAAAGGCCAGCCTCTCAGGCTGGCCTTTCCCCGGCCATCCGAAACGGTTTTTCATTCGTCAGTACCGACGACGATAGGAGCGTCGGTCATTGTCGTAATATCTATCACGTGAATTCCGGCCGTTGCGATATTCGTCGTGCCGCTCATCGTGTTGGTGATCCTTTATGTCCTCCCTCTCATCGCGCTGATGTCGCCTCATGTCTTCGCGCTCGTGTCGCTGGTGATGGCGCAACTCGTCGGAATCGCCGTAGCGATAATACTCTTCCTCCTGATGATCTCTGAGGTCTTCTCTCTCATTCCGCTCGTGGCGTTTCTGGCCGCGCTTTTCGCGCCTCTGATGGTCGCGAAGATCATCGTCATAGTATCCGTCACGACCGAAGTCGCGGCCACGGTAATGCCTCTCCTGCGCCGAAGCGACAGAACTGCCGGCGATGGCCGGGAGAACGACGAAAGCTATTGCGAGAGCGGCTGCGCCGATCAATTTGGAAAATCCCGAATATGCCATAAATCCTCCATGTCGTTGGTCTCGTCCGACAGCGCAGATGGGGTGATCCACACTCACGGATCGTCTTCGAAAACTGAAGCTGATTTGGCATGCGGCGTTCCATTTCGACGCCCGTCCATCAAAAAAGTGAAATGGTTAGAAGGAAAGGAGATACGCGTTTAGCAATTGGCCGGCTCGTCAACATTCGGCCGCCGGCTCATACGATGTCGACTAACAATGCAGCAAATGGTGTATTCGATCAGGTAAGCACGCAGTTGGAGTTGATGTGTTTAAAGTGATCTCAACGGCTGCTGCCCAAGTGTTGGCTTTTTGAGGAGGGGACGCATACTGGCGCCAATCGAGAACTCGCCTGCCGCTCGCCGATGAGACTTTGGCGAACGACAAGCGAATTCGATCATGGCTCTATTTGGTGGTTCCCCCGCCTCCACCGCAGTCCTGAGGGCACGTCTGCGCGTTTTCACACGACCGCGCGCAATAGCCGTCGCCGCACCTTTGGCAGGCCGACGCCTGGAATTGCTTGTGGGCGCCGTTTCCGGGTCGGAAGTCGAAACCTGAAATAATGGTGATGGCGATTATCGCCGCAGAGATCAACAACATTCTTCTCAGATTCATTTTGTCCTCCTGTTTGAAGATAGGTTCAAGTGATCAGAGGTAAACTACCACCTCATCGGACGAGCGACATTGGGGCAGTTGGCGAAATGGCGTAGCCTCAATCCGCCGTGATTACGATACATCATAATTCATATGCCATGTCCAAGGAAACTTTTTCTATGAACGGGTGTGCCAGGAGAAAAATCTTCACCAAACGACGAGCTTTGTCTGAAAACAAACACCTGCCTGTCTGTTTTGATGAGCATGGGACAGCCAATCTCATGCCGCCGCTATTCGGCAAAGACACTCATATTCATCCCACGGTTTTCAGCTTAACCGCCGGCAGTGGAAGAACAACGGTTTATGCAGGCGCCGGTCTCAACCTTCATGATCCCCCCGATTCGGCATTTCAATTGCTTTGTTATAGCGGTTGCGACGTTGCGTTCAAGACGTAAGCCAGAATGAAGACACGCGTCCGCGGCAGGCTTACGGTCTTGCGCGGCGCCGCCGGAGGAACGCCGTTCACACGGCGCATTTCAACCATGAGTCTGGCCGGCAAAGGTCAAGAAAGAGGAGTAAACAATGTCAATTAATAGAACGAAGCGGTCAATCTTCACGCTTATCATTGCGCTATTAACAGGCTTGTGGGCCGCAAGCCTTATGCAGAACATCTCCGCACACGAAGGACACCGTCACGCGCACGCTCCCGCAAGCGCCAAAAAGCTGAAGAACCCGTTGAGCGCCACTGGCGAGAATATCGGTAGCGGGAGAACCCTCTTCAACAAACATTGCGCTTCTTGTCACGGAGAAGATGGCAAGGCCAGGACTCAGATCGCCGCGAATATGAAAGTCAAGCCGTCCGATTTGACCAACAAAGCAATGAAGGGCATCACCGATGGCGAGATCTATTGGGTTGTGACCAACGGGATCACAAAGAGCAGAATGCCTGCTTTCAAGACCAAAGCGAATGATCAAGAGCGTTGGCGAATGACGCTCTACGTCAAGCATCTGATGGGTGAGCATCCGCACGCGGGACACTAAGGAGCAGAAAGGTCGAGATGAATTTTGCTCATCCGAACCGCATGGGCCGAAGAATTCCGATCCGATGCTCTACGCGCGAATGAACGATGCGGGCGACGCCTTCGATGCGCAACGCAACTTGATGCGATTCAGCAGCGGACCCGATGGCGGCGGCTCGATTGAGGAGATAAATGATCGCGCCATCGGGCTGCGCATCATTGTTGACCGGCGTCGTCCCCTTCAATCGTTTTGGTTGGCGCCGTGGCTTCCGCCGCGCGCCATGGACATCTCATCGATGAGCTGGAGTATCGCGTTCGTATGCTCCAGCACCCACTTCGGATTCGGGCAGGCCGCGCCGGTCTCGCGTTCCAGTTCGATCAGATGCGCGCTCAGTCGCGCCAGGCAGGCTTCCATCCGCCGCATCATATCAGTCATTTGATCGCCCTGAACCGCCGGCGATGGCGGAGTGAGAGATCCTCGCTCCGCGCCGATCTCACGCAGGGCCAGATACTCACTCGGCGCGCTCGCCGACATGGACGAATGATCTCTCATTGCGCCCATCCGCATCCCGCCTTGCATCATGCTAATTTGCTCCTGCCGGTAGCGATCCAATTGATCGAAGCTGCGCCAAATCTCCGCTGTCACGTCGCGCGCGAAATCGCCGTTGACCGAATTGCACTGCTGAATTTGATCGCGGAGCAGCCTGGTTAATGTGGCTATGTTTTGCAGGTATGCCATCGCCAGCGGATGGTTCAGCGTCACCGTGGACATTTCCATCTGCCCGCACTGATGCCGCGTCTCCGACTGCAGCTGATTCTCCTGCGCCAGCGGTTTTTGCCCCCCGTGGCCTTCGTGCTGGGCTGGCGTCGTCACACTCGCGGCGGCCCAGAAGAGAAGGATTGCGACTGTCGTAACCGCGGAATTGTATTTCTTCATTTCTGTCCTCCCGCGCAGTCCTCATGGCAGTCTGTTCGGCGCGCCGCGCCGGACGGTATCCGCGCGCTTTCAATCCTTACAATGTGGGGAGGTTGATGATCTTTGGGGAGAGGAACATGGAGTCGTCAAAAAGCTAGCATGCTAACAGGGGGTATACAACTTGAGCTTCTGCCGCGTCCGGCAGTTACCCGCCGTGCTTGTGAGCCGGTTGTGATTGCGGCGGCTTCTCCTGCCGCCCCTCCCGCACCTTGGACATCACCTCCTCGTATTTGTCTGACGGCAGCACGCGCACCAGAGTCATCATGCCCACCACAGCGCCCGACCAGCCCGGCGCAAGTCCATATGTTTCCGGCTTGGCGACGGCCTCGTCCATGATCATGTGCATATCCTGCGGATAGCCGGGGACTCGTCGCCTCTCCTCCTCGTCCGCGCTCATCACGCCGTGTTGATGACCGCCCTGGGGTGGAGGGGTTGGCGCGTGGCCGGTGTGCTGCTGGGCACCTTGAGGCGGCTGTTGCTGCCCAACCAGGTTTGAGATTTGCTTTTCGCGTTCCACTGTCGGGCCGAGGCCGCGCCCGAGACCCGGCGCGAGGTCTGAAGACAGGGCGTTACTATCCCGGACAATGCCCATGCCCTCCTCCATCCCCTTGCCGGTTTGCGCCCCATGTCCCGCTGTCGCCACGGGGCCGACCATCGAGACCATCTGGTTCATCATGTGATGAGGCAGGTGGCAGTGCAGCATCCAGTCGCCAGGGTTGACGGCGTCGAATTCGATGTCGCGCGCCTGCGCCACGCCCACCAGCACCGTGTTATTGGGGAACCAGGCCGTATCCGGGACGCGGCCGCCTTCAGTGCCGGTGACGTAGAATTGCGTGCCATGAATGTGCATCGGGTGATGATCCATGCCGAGATTGACCATGCGGATCCGCACGCGCTCGCCGAGCTTGATGATCATCGGCGTGGTGGCCGGCCCAGCCTTGCCGTTGATCGTCAGCCAGTTGAACTCCATCGCCATCGAGTTCGGCACCGAGTTATTTGGCAGAATGGCCCACTCCTGCAAAATCAAGCCGAAATCCTTGTCCACGTGCGGCTCGTGCGGCGTCTTCGGGTGCATGATGAACAGCCCGATCAACCCCATCATCTCCTGCATCGCCATATGCGAATGGTAGAAGAACGTGCCGTTCTGCTTGATTGTGAACTCGTAGGTGAACATCCCACACGGCTCGACGATGGGCTGACTGATGAATGGCATGCCGTCCATCTCGATCGGTACCTCGACGCCATGCCAGTGAATGGTGATGCCCTCCGGCAGATTGTTGTGAAAGATGATGCGCACGCGGTCGCCTTCGTTTACTTCTATGGTGGGGCCGGGCATCGTGCCGTTGAAACCCCAGACATCGGCGACTCTCGCCGACCCCATCGGTGAAGCCGGAAGAAATTCGCGCTTGACCACTTCCGCCGTCAGGTGAAAGACCTTCACGCCGTCCTCCATCGTCCATGGGAGTTTGGGAACGTCGGGCGTCTCGACCGGAACGAAGGCAGGGCCGGAAGACGGCTTCTTCATTACCGGCGGCGACTCTGGTTGAGGCGGGCCCTTATGAGGCGGCGCCTTCGGTTTCTGTGGTTGGCCATGCTGTTGGTGTTGTTCGTGTTGAGCCTGCGCCGCGCGGCTCGCCAGCATCTCCGTTCCGAGGCCGGCCCCGAGCAATGTCGAGCCGCGCAGAAAATTACGCCTATTCAAGTTCATCTCTCTCCTCCTCCCTTTTGCATTGAAAGTAACGCCGAAAGATCGCCTCCCCGAAGGCTACTGGTTGCGCCTCCCGGCAGAGATTGGTTCGCTCACGCCGGCGCCCTGCGCCCCGGCCCTGATTCCAGGCGACTGGCCCGCCTCGATGCCGACCTCGGGCCGCGACAGTTCCGGGCCTCCTTCGGGCCGCGCTCCGGCAGGCGCATCCAGTCCGCCGGTGAGCAGGAAGCATTGAATCTGAATCGCGCTCTGCCGGACCTCCACCAACGCATCAATATAGGTGTCTTGCGCCTGAAAGAGCGTGCGTTGGGCGATGAGCATTTGCGGGTACGCGGCGGCCATCTGCTTGAAGCCGGCAAGGTAGAGTTGATATCCGCGTTTCGCGCGTGGCAGCACCTGCCGCTCGTACTGCGTGACCACACGCAGCGCGTTCTGATAATTGCGGAACACCGCAGCCATCCGCGCTCGCAGTGCGAGTTCGACGCGGCACACTTCGCGCTCGGCGATCTCCAACTCGGCGTAGGCCGTGCTGATGTTGCCCTGGTTGCGGTTGAAGATCGGCAATCGGACCCCAATTTCGAGGAAGCCTTCCGGCCCTGTCTTCCGCCCCGCCAATCGCGGATCGCGCGTCTCCAGAATTTCGGCGCTGTATCCGAATCCGCCGCGCAGGAAAAGATCGGGGACGCGTTCGGCCTTGGCTCGCGCGATGGCCGCGCGCGCGCGTTGGACAGAGGCTTGCGCGCGCTTCAACTCAGGGCTCCCGCCGAGTAGCGTGGCGAGGGCCGTCTCCTGATCGAGCGCCGGGAGACCTTTTTCCAGATCGCCGAGCAGGCATGTCGGCTTGAGAAATGGATCGCCGAGTACCGCGCCCAGTTGCTGCCACACCTGATCCTGGCGGTTCTCGGCCATGATCAAATCAAGTTGCGCCCGCTGCGCCTCGATCTCGATCTCATAGGCGTCCGGGCGGTCAGCCTGTCCGACGTTGAAGAGCTGTTCGGTGACGCCGACGGCTTCGCGCGCGATTCGAACCAGTTCCGCCCGCGTCTCGACGCGCCGCTGCGCTCCAAGCGCCTCGTAAAAGAGCATCCGCACCGTGTTCAGAATTCGATAGCGCTGCGCTACCGCCTCCTGCTCGGCCAGGATTTTCTCCTGGGCGAAGATGCGCCGGCTCTTGCCGAGTTTGCCGCCGAGCAGGATGGTCTGCTCGACAAAAGCGAAGTGTTCGCTCTTCTCGCCGAAAGCGCGCGTGCTGAACTCTTCACCCGTATACCCGACGACCGGGTTCGGCCAGAGACCGGCCTGAACGCGCCGGCCCTCGGCGGCGCGGATCGCGGCTTGAGCCTCGGCCAGCGTCGGATTGGCCTGCAGCGCCATTCGCTCCAGGTCGGCGAGCGTCAGGACACAACCGCTTGTCTGGTTTTGCGCGCTACCACTCGTTGGCGCGTTGCTAGCAATCTGTACTTCTTGCGCTTGGGTTGTTTGCGCCTGCGCCGTTGCGCGGGCCGCATGTTGTGGCGCACAGAAGACTGCGAGCAGCCCGAAGAGCGCGATTGCGACTTTGGTCTGAAGCGCGGCGCTCGAGAGCAAAGGTCGCGATGCGCGCGATCGGAAGTGATTCATATTTTCCTCCTTCTCCATTTGTGACTTCATCCGGACACGTTATCGCTCAATGCCGAATGCGCGTTACTTACGGCGCGCGGCCGGACGGCCACCGAGTCGCGGCTTTCTTTATTTAGGGGAAAAAGGGGGGGACTCGAAGGGAAGACGATGAGATTGTATACCCCTAGTATGTGGGCTCCGCCATCGAGCTGACGACGACCGGCGCGCCGGCAAAGTTACAAACGACGGTATACCCCTGGCATGTATACCTGTTGAAAATCCAAAAGCCAGATATTTTTGCGTCAAAGTCTTTACCTATTAGCATGCTCCCCGAGCCGCGTCGGTACGCTCACGCACTCAAGGCGCGTGAGGCCTCACGCGCTGTGGAGACGCTTGTCTGTGAGCTGCTGCTCATAAACCTCGACGCGGCTTAATGTTGCGGTCTGCGCCGCGAGAGCAAGATGACCGCGACCACAATTACGGCGATCAGCAGAAGCCCGAACAGCCATGCGCCCGCCATACCGCCGTAGCAGTTCATCATTCCACCCATCATTCCGCCCATAGTCACGCTCGTCAGCGCCATTCCGATGAAACCAATGACTGCAATCGCCCCGATTACCGCCAGCGTAATCAACACAGTGTCCCATACATCTCTGTTTGGCATAGTTACTGATTTTATGGACAAATAGTCCACGCGTCAGTTTGGCAGTAAACGGAGACTATAGACTCCCGCCAATCCCAAGTATTCCAGATTCTTCGCAGCGTTGTGATCCGCGTCATCATCGTGCCCACAACTCACGCATCTGAATCTTTCACCCTTGCGATTTCTGATATCAATCTTGCCGCATCTGTGACACCGCTGCGAGGTCTTATAGGGCGACACGAAAATCATGCGGACGCCCAATTCCTCACACCGGCATCTGAGCCAGTTGACAGCCCTGGTTAATGACCAAAAAGATAGCAGCCTGTTCACATGTCGAGAGAACGTCCCTCGTTTACCGTGCTTGATGTACCGCAGGTCTTCAAGCACGATAGTTTTGACACCTTCGAGCCTCAACCCCTTGAGGTGTCGAAACAACTCTGTCTTGATATGGCGCCGTGCAGTCTTCGAGCGTTTGTCTTTGCGCCTGATTTGATCTCTCAACTCGGCGCCGATCTCCTGGCCATCAGATGTGACAAAGGCCTTCCTGAAGCCGCGATCAATCCCGATGACTTTACCTTCCGTCCGCAGTTCGGGGCGTTCTTTCTCGAAGATCAATTCGATCCACACGCCTCGCCCATCCATCCCGAGGCGAATCGTCGAGCCGGTTTGCCAGCCGTGGCCCAGAAAGCGATTCATATGGGCGGTTTGGTTGATCGGGATCGTGATCTTCGGCAATCCCGAGGCGAAGCTGAGAGCTAGGTCAAAAGCCGCCCCTTCGAACTCTTCGATTTTCACGAAGCGATTATCCAAAGTGGCTACTTTGCGGCGCAGCAATGGCATCGTCTTAATCTTTCGCTCTTTCTGCGAGCGAACGATCTCTTTAGCCTGCTTGGAGGCGCACTGAGCTAAACGGGCAGTGATCTTGAAGCGGTTGACGGCGCGAGAGGTGACAACCTTATCAGCCAGCGCGGCGGTGAAATCCTTCATTGACCAGAACCGCTCGATGAAGTAGTTGACCGCATTGACATAGAGCAAAAGAAAAGCCTTTAACGCCGCGACCTTCCCGACGTTGGCCTGAGCCAAGTAAAGGCTGGAGGCGCGCCGCATCGAACCGCTGTTTTTTCTTTTGTGCGCTTTGATCACGGGTTAGTTCCGCAAAGGTCTTTTCGGCTGTTCGCTTCGATCCACGATGTCTCGAAATGCGAGCGCGAGTTGTTTTGCGTAATCGGTCAACTTCAGGCGGATAGGTTACAATACATGTACATGGTTCCCCATAGAATGAAAGTCTAAATATTATACATTGCCTCCTTACTTTGAGACTGGAGAGTATATAAATAAATGATAGGCCCGGCACGATAAGTAGTGTCCACCACGTCACTAAGGCAGACAGCGCTGAAGGATTGCAGGGAGCGTGGGCCGCGATGTTGTTGCGGCGCCCTTTGGATAGTCGTGTCGTGAGAAACGAAGGGCCGGTCCTGGCCGGCCCTTATGGAGATGGGAAAGGAAACCGCTGAATCATTCCACCACGACCTGTAAGGCTGCGGTTGGTGTGATCGGGTTCATGACGAGAGTCGCCTCGACCCAATAGCTGACAGCGGGAATTACGCAGCTAGTATCTACGACGGCGAGATTCGAAGCGTTGATGTCGCCTCAAGTCCTCCCGCTCGTGCTGTTGGTGATGGCGCAACTCGCGGGAATTACCGTTCAAGCGACGCTCCCTTTGCTGATGCCGTCTGAGCGTCTCTCTCTCCCGTCGCTGGTGTTGATTCTGATTATGGTCGTGAAAGCGCCCTTGCGCTTTGGCGACCGACCCGCCGGTGACGCCGGCAAGGGCTACGAAAGCCACGGCGAGAAAGGCGACGATTAACGATTGTGAAAGTCTTCGAACTACCATAAACGCTCCTTTGACGTGATTCTTTCCGACGGATTCAGATCGGCGGATCGCAACCGCCGGAATAGTTCAATATGTGGATGATGTGAATTATGCAGATGGCGTGCCTGACGGCTGTCGGGAAGAGTAAGTGGCTGAATGTAGTCGGGATGTGTGTTTTACGGC
>WNGF01001049.1_pt1 | contig 69679 bp, 66 predicted proteins | sample 5400641 | NCBI WGS metagenome assembly WNGF01 (sample SAMN13153371, study PRJNA577476) | soil metagenome | isolation source: 80 cm soil or saprolite under grassland replicate 2 | place: USA:California | collected 2016-06-15
GGTCCCCAAGGAGGATCAGACCGCCAACGAGTACGCCGGCGACAACTTCGCGAGCTTCAAGAACGTCAAGGTGATCCATGCCGACGGCCTGGACGTCTTCGATTCCTTCCGGGCCATGCGGGAGGCCGTCGAGTACGTTCGTTCGGGCGCCGGCTGCGCGATCGTCCACGCCACCTGCGTGCGCATCCATTCGCACTCCAACTCCGACCGTCACGAGCTCTACCGCTCGCCCGAGGAGCTCGCCGCGGCCCGGTCGGCCGATCCCCTGCCCCGTTTCCGGCGCACGCTGCTCGACCATGCCCTGTTGACCGAAGAGGAGCTCCTTTCGATCGAGGCGCAGAACGTGCAGACCTACGAAGCGGCGGCCGAGCGGGCGAAGGCCTCGCCCGATCCGACGCCCGAGTCCATCTTCGAGTTCGTCGTGCCCGAGCCCTGGTCGTCCGAGCGTTGGCCCGAAGGGGTGCCCGACGGCACGGGCGAGGTGATGTCGCTCGTCCAGGCCTTGAACCAGACCCTGAAGGAAGAGTTCCGCGAGAACCCGGACACCTTCCTCTGGGGGCAGGACGTCGCCAACAAGGACAAGGGCGGCATCTTCAACGTCTCCAAAGGCATGCAGCAGGAGTTCGGAAAGACGCGGATCTTCAACGGCCCGATCGCGGAGGACTACATCCTCGGCACCGCGGACGGCTTCTCGCGCCTCGACGAGAAGATCCGAATCGTGTGCGAAGGCGCGGAATTCGCCGACTACTTCTGGCCGGCCGCCGAGCAGATGGTGGAGATGTCCCACGAATACTGGCGCACGCACGGCCAGTTCGTGCCGAACGTCACCGTGCGTCTGGCCTCGGGAGGCTACATCGGCGGCGGCCTCTACCACTCGCAGAACATCGAGGGATGGCTGACGACCCTGCCGGGCCTCCGCGTCGTCGTACCGGCTTTCGCCGACGACGCCGCAGGGCTGCTGCGCACGGCGATTCGCTCGAGGGGCATCACGCTCTATCTCGAGCCCAAGTTCCTCTACAACGCCCCGATGGCGCGAGCGGCGGTGCCCGAGGAGTTCGCCGTCCCGTTCGGCAAGGCGCGCCTGCGGCGGGAGGGCACGGACCTGACGATTGTCGCCTACGGGACGCCGGTCCACCTCGCCCTCGAGGCGGCCGAGGTCCTGGCCAAGGAAGGCAAGTCGGTCGAGGTGCTCGACCTGCGCTCCCTGGTCCCGTTCGACTACGAGTCCCTGATACGGTCGGTCCGCAAGACCAGCCGCCTCGTTGTCGCGCACGAAGACAAAGTGCACGGGGGATTCGGAGGCGAAATCGTTTCGCAGATCCAAGAGGCGGCCTTCCCGGCCCTCGACGCTCCGATCATCCGAGTCGGCTCGACCTTCACGCCCGTCGGCTTCAACCGGATCCTCGAGCGCGCTGTCCTGCCGAGCGCCCAGAGGGTCCTCAAGGCCGCCCGAAGGGCTCTGGCCTACTGAGAATCAGTAGCCGCTGAAAATCTCGAACCGGACGCTGTCGCGGCTGACGCCCCGGTGGAGAAGCAGATCCTTCAGAGCCTCGACCATGCGGGGCGGGCCGGCCAGGTAGAAGACCGGCCCCTGCAGGTCGGGCACGTATCGGGCCATCATGGCCTCGTCGATCCGGCCCTTTTCATAGCGCCAGTCCGCGTCGGTCGAATCGGTCACGGTGGGAACGAGCCGGATGTTCGGGTTGTCCCGGCTCCACGCCTCCAGATCGTCGAGGAAGGGCGTCGAGGCCGGCGTTCGATTCGAATAGAAGAGGACGAACCGGTGTGGGAGCTTTCGTTCGGTGGCCCATTCGAGCATGCCGCGAAAGGGCGTGATGCCGATTCCGGCTGCCAGCAGGATGGCGGGCCTGTCCGCGTCCTCGTGAAGGACCATGTTGCCGTTCGGGCCCTCGACCTTGACCTTCGTGCCCAGGGAAAGAGACCGCAGACTCTCCTTGAAAGCCGTCGCCCGCATGCGGGTCGCGATCATGAAGAAGTCGCGGTGATGCGGCGAGCTGGCCAGGGAGAAGGTGCGCACATTGCCCTCGCCGTCCGTCCTCGGCGGATCGATCAGCGTGAAATCGGCGTTCTGTCCGGCCTCGAAACGGAAATCCGAGTCCGAAGTGTCGAACCAGAACGCCATCGTGCCATCGGCGACGTTCTTTCGGTCCTTCAGCGGAAAGAAGGACAGGCTCACCCAATCGGTTCCGGAAGATCGACGTGCGCCAGCGGCTGAGCCGCGGGCCCGCGGATGACCGCGCCTTCCGGCGTAAAGCGCGAGCCGTGACAGGGGCAGTCCCACACTTTGTCTTGGCCGTTCCACTCCACGTCGCAGCCGCGATGGGGACAGACGCTGCTCAGGGCATGCAGATTTCCGGCCCCGTCACGGTAGAGGGCGATCCTCCGGCTGGCCAGCAACTGCCCCTCGCCCTTCGAGAGCTCTTCGGCGCGGGTGCTCATCTCTTCATTCCTCCTCCCCTCCGACCTCGGCTTTGCAAGAACAGTACCGACGCGTGGGAGCATTGATTAAGATGCATCAGTTTCCGGCACCGTAGAATCCTTATCTTGGAGTCAGCCAAAAGGAGGCAAAGCGAATGCGGACATCGAGAACTCGTCTGGGAGCCGTCGGGGTTCTTCTCTTCTGGTCCGGCTGGATGCTGCTCGGCGGCACGTCGCTGGCGACGCTGCCCGTTCAGAAGCAGGCCAAGGAAGCCGGGTTCCCCGCCACCAACTGCCAGTACTGCCACAACGAGAAGCTGCCCAAGAAGGGCGAAGCCACGCACAACGAGCGGGGCAAGTGGCTTATTGCGGAGAAGGCCAAGAGAAACGCCAAGGAAGTCGACGGCGCCTGGCTAAAGGACTACCCCGGGGACAAGAAGTGACATTGAGCGAGGTGGAAGCCGGCGTCGACGAAGCCCGCCGACGCTGGCTCTCGCGCCTGCTCGCGACGAGCCTGGGCGCGACGATCGTCTCTTTCGTCTATCCGATCCTGCGCTTCCTCGTCCCTCCGGCGGCCTCCGAGCCATCGCAGTCCGAGATCGAGCTCGACGTGAAGGCGTCCCAGATTCTCCCGAACACGGCGCGGATCGTTCCCCTGGCCGGCAAGGCGGTCCTCCTCTTGAAGACCGCCTCCGGGGAGCTCAAGGCCTTGACGGCGACCTGCACGCACCTCGCCTGCACCGTTCAGTACCGGCCAGAAAGGTCCGACGTCTGGTGCGCCTGCCACAACGGGACTTACGACTTGAATGGCTTGAACGTCTCGGGGCCTCCTCCCCGCCCTTTGACGAAGCTCGACGTGAAAATTCAGGGGGACAAGATCGTCATCCGGCGTGCCTGAGGCTCGGGCGGGACGCCTTGCCGCGGCCATCGAGTGGCTGCGTGACCGGCTCGGCTGGGAGGATCTCGCACACCTGGCCGCGAAGAAAGAGGTTCCCGTCCATCGGTTCACGGTCTTCTACTACCTGGGGGGGATGGCGCTCTTTCTGTTTCTCGTCCAGGTCGCCACCGGTATCCTGCTGCTCCTCTACTACCGGCCGAGCGCCTCGGAGGCGTTCGAAAGCGTGCAGTACATCATGGCGGAGGTTCCGTTCGGCTGGCTGATCCGGTCGATCCATTCCTGGGGAGCCAACCTCTTCGTCGGCGCGGTCGTCCTGCATCTCGTCTCGGTCTTCTTCCTCAAGGCCTACCGGGCGCCGCGCGAAATGACCTGGATCTCCGGAGCGGCGCTTCTTTTCCTGACGCTCGGGTTTGGCTTCTCCGGATACCTGCTCCCGTGGAACACGCTCTCGTTCTTCGCCACGCGCGTCGGGACCGACGTCCCTGCGCAGGTCCCGGTCATCGGGCCGCTCCTCTCGCAGATCCTGCGCGGGGGCTCGGATGTCACCGGCGCGACGCTCTCCCGCTTCTACGGCATCCATGTCGCGATCCTGCCCGCCGTGACGACGCTCTTGCTCGGCATCCACCTCATGCTCGTGCAAAAGCAAGGCATGAGCGTGCCGCTCTCGATCGAGCGGGAGGGCGTGAAGCGCAAGATCCTCTTCTTCCCGGATTTCCTGATGCGCGACATGGTCGGGTGGCTCGTCGCCGTCGGGCTTCTGGCCGCGCTCGCGGCGTTCTTTCCCTGGGAGCTCGGCAAGAAGGCCGACCCATTCGCCTCCGCCCCGTCCGGCATCCGGCCGGAGTGGTACTTCCTCTCGATGTTCCAGGCTTTGAAATACCTGCCGGCGAAGATCATCGGCATTCCCGGCGAGATGCTCGGCGTCTTCTTCTTTGGCCTCGTCGCCGCGGTGCTCGTCGCCCTTCCGCTCCTGGACCGCGGCGCCTCGAAAGGCCGGCCGTCCCCGTGGTGGAACCGTCTGGCGGTGCTGGGCCTCGTGGCGGCTCTCATTCTCACCGTTCTGTCCCTCCTTCCGGCGCCAGGCGCGAGCGCGCCATGAAGGTACTCTGTTTCCTGGCGCTCTTTGTCGCCGCGACCGCGGCGGGTCAGACGAGGCAGACGCCGAAACCCGCGTCCATCCCGACCTGCGTCGAATGCCACCTCGCGCTGGACGACGCGAGGTTGACGCCGCCCGCCAAGGCAGCCGCGGACGATGTCCACGCGCGCAACGGCTTCACGTGCGTCTTCTGTCACGGCGGCGACGCGTCCCAGGAGGACCAGGCGCTGGCTCACGATCCGAAAAAGGGATTTCGCGGCAAACCGGCGCCGCGCGATATTCCCGGCCTTTGCGGCAAATGCCACGCGGACGCCTCGCTGATGAAGAAGTTCAACCCGTCGATGCGCGTGGATCAGCTCGCCGAGTATCGGTCGAGCGGCCACGGACGGAAGCTCGTGCAGGGCGACACCGCCGTCGCCGAATGCGCAAGCTGCCACGGCGCCCACGGCATCCTTTCGGTGAAGGACTCGCGCTCCCCGGTCTCGACGACGAAGGTCGCGCAAACGTGCAACCGCTGCCACGGCGACGCCGCGCTGATGGGCCCACGCAAGATTCCCTCGGACGTCTACGCCCGGTACTCCCGGAGCGTCCACTATCGCGCTCGGGAGAAAGGGGACCTGTCGGCGCCGACCTGCAACTCGTGCCACGGCAACCACGGCGCCGTGCCGCCGGAGGTGGGCTCGGTCGCCAACGTCTGCGGAACCTGTCACGCGGTCTTCGCCGACAAGTTCAAGCTCTCCCCACACTGGGAGCCGTTCAAGGAAATGGGCCTGCCCGGCTGCGTCACCTGCCACGAGAACCACGAGATCGTTGCCCCGACGGAGTCCTTCCTCTCCGAAGGCGAGGCGGGCAAGTGCGGCTCGTGCCACGAGAAGGGCTCGGCGGGAGCGAAGGCTGCGGCAAAGATGCGCGGTGAGCTGACCCGCCTCTCCGAAGAGACCCGCGCCGCCCGCGAGATCGTCCGGACCGCCGCCGAAGCGGGCATGGAGGTCTCGCGCGTTTCCTTCGATCTCGGCAAAGCCGACGAGGCCCTGGTGCAGGCTCGCACCGATGTGCACCTCTTCCGGCCAGCCGCCGTCGAGAAGACCGCCTCCGACGGACTCGCCGTGGCAAGGGCAGCCCGAGCAAAGGGCTTGAAGGCCCTCGACGAGCGCGATTTCCGCCGCCGCGGTCTCTTCGTCTCGCTCGGGTTCATCGTGCTCGCGGTCGGCGCGTTGATCTTCAAGATCCGCGACATCGACCGCCGCCGGAATCCGTAGGACGCGTCCCACGTCCTACGTCCTACGTCCTACGTCCTACGTCCTACGTCCTAAGTATGACGGCTGTCATGGGCCCGATGAACGATTTGGCTCATTCTGTCTGCTATGAAGAGCACTTCGACGTTCGATCCCGAAATGCCTGTCAAGGTCCTCCTCGAGAGGTTTCCACAGATTCAGCCGGCCCTGGCGGCGCACGGTCTCGACACCTGCTGCGGCGGCGAGCACCCGCTAGCATGGGCCTGTGCGGCCAAAGGCGTGCGGCTCGAGGAGGTCCTGCGCGACTTCGAGCGTTTGCGACTGGCGCCGCCCGCGACGGCCGTCCCTGAAAGCACAAGAGTCCCGGCGCCCTTCTCGCCACACTTCCTCATCGCATCGCTGGCCTTGACCCTGACGCTCGGCGCGACGACCGGCACGATCAACCTGCTGCGCATCGCGGCGGGCGGCGACGTTCCGATCGACCACCGCCAGATCCACGGGCACACGCAGATTATGGGCTTCGCAGCGATGTTTCTGATGGGCATCGCCTATCACGCGCTGCCGCGCGTGCTCGGCCTTCCCGGCCTCAGGCCAGCTTTCGTCCGGCCCGCTTTTTGGCTCATGCTTTCGGGCGTCCTTCTCCGCAACCTCGGCCAACCCTTCGGCTTTTTTCCCTGGGGACGCGCCGCCTCGTTCCTCTCGGCCGGTCTGGAGGTCGCCTCAGGCCTGCTCTTCGCTCGGTTCGTCTTCGCGGCCCTGGCTGCCGGCCAGAGAGGCAAGTACGACCGCTCGGATCCGCTCTACCGGTTCGTGCGCGCCGGAACGCTCTACCTCCTGATCTCGCTCGGCCTGCTCGCGGCCCAAGGAGTCTGGCTCGCGGGCCACCTCGAGACGGCGGTGCCCGTGCCCCTCTCCGAGCCCTTCTATTTCGCCTCGCTGTACGGATTCCTGCTCGCCTGGATCTACGGCTTCGGCAGCCGGATGGTCTCGACGTTCCTGGGCACCGGCCCATCGCGAAGGAAGCTCGCCGACATCGCCCTGCGCATGCAGGCTTCCGGCATAGGCCTGGCGCTGGCCTCGTGGCTGCCGATCCTGCCCGATGCAGTCGCCCTCGGTCTTCGCGACGCGGGAATGGCTCTGGCCGCCGTTTCCGCCCTGGCGTACCTCGCAGGCCACGGTTTTCTCTGGCGGCGGCCCGTCCTCCCGGCGATGCGGGCGCCCGGGGCGCCTACGATCGCCATTCGCGCGGCCTTCGGCTTCCTGGGTCTCTGGGCGCTGCTCGAGCTCGCCGGTGTTCTGCTTTCGCGTTTCACGGCCTTGCCCGCGCAGAACCTTTGGTGGTCCGACGCGGCGCGGCACGTCTTCACGATCGGCTTCTTGACGCTCTTGATCGTCGGCATGAGCCTCCGCGTGGTGCCGGTCTTCACCGGCAAGCGCCTCTGGTCCCCGAAAATGGCGTATGCAGCGTACGCACTCCTGATCGGCGGTTCGGCGATGCGCCTTCTGCAGTATCCCGCGGCATTCAGACCCGTCTTCTACGAGATCGGCTCGTACATGGGGATTCCCGTCGTCCTCGGTCTGGTTCTCTTCGCGTTAAACCTCGCGCGCACCGTTCGCGCCCGGCCATCCCCGCCTCTCGCCGTCCTCCCGACGCTACCCGGCTAGCCCCGGATTGTCGGAGCGGCGGTCGGAGTCGATCATCAATGATGCGGGCTAGAATCCGCGGGTGCCCGCGCGGCCCCCCATTCCTTTCGAGGCGATTCCCATTCTCTCGACCCTCGCCCCCGAGGATCGCCGCGCGCTCGAGCCGCTCTGCGAGCTCGCGTCCTTCGAAAAGGGCGCCACGCTCTTTGCGGAGGGCGATCCGGCTGATCGGATCTACTTCCTCTTCGTCGGCCGCGTCAAGATCGTCAAGGCCGCTCGGGACCGAGACATCATCCTGGAGATTCTGGGCCCCGGCGAGCCCGTGGGCGCCGTCGCCGCCTTCGAGCGGCAGCCGTTTCCGGCCGGCGCCGTGGCCCTCGAGCCCTGCGGCGTCGTTTCCATCCCCGAGCGCGATTTCTTCGCCCTGCTCGAGAAGCGCCCGCAGATTACGCGCAAGCTTCTGGCCGGGCTGACGCTGCGCTTGATCATGCTGAACCGCCGCCTCGCCGACCTGACCGGCTCCGTCGAGCATCGCATCGCGCGCCTGTTCAGCACCCTGGCCGAACGCACGGGCCAGAAGCGCCCGGAGGGCGTTTTCGTGCCGCTTCACCTCTCGCGACAGGACATCGCCGACCTGGTCGGGACGACCATTGAGACGGCCATCCGGGTCATGAGCCGCTGGCAGAAGGAAGGCCTGGTCGAAACCGAGAAGAACGGTTTTCTGGTGCGTGATCCTGCCGCGCTCAGCGAAATCGCCCCGCCCGAGTAGGTTCCTAATGCAGGTGCGCCGCAGGGTTGGGCGGCGGAAGCGCTTCGAAGGCCGGATGCTCGGCAGCGCCTTTCGTGAGGACCATGGCGTAGAGGAAGGGGCCAAAGCTCGTGCCCCGCCGGCCGTTGACGACGACGAGCGGGGTGCCGTCCGTGTCGTAAGCCGAGGCCGCGGAGATGTCTTCGTCGAGCTTCGCGCGGGTCGCCGCGGAGTCGATGCAAGAGGAAAGCGCCGCCTGAGAGAGGAACGGCGCGGCGATCTCGAGCACCTTCTGCCGAGTCAGCCCCTTCTGCCTCGCGAAGAGAGCGGCAGCAAACTCCTCGCCCCGCCCTGTCGGGTCCACGCAGATGCGAGTCTTCGCCGCCAGGCATCGCACGTCGTCTCCCGTGCCCGGCCTGAAAACGGGATTACAACGCCCGTCGAGCGGGAACTGCCGCGAGTCGACGCTGAAGCTGCCAGGCGCCGCGGACTCGCGCAGCGCGCGCAGGGTCTCGTGCAGGTCGGCGCAATGCTCGCAGAGCACGTCGGTGAAATCCGTGATCTTCACGCGAGCCAGATCCGAGCCGACGAGCGCCCGCGGCGCCGGTAGCGGCCGCTCCGGCGAGCTCTTGTAGATGAAGAGCGAATCGGAGAGCGTCTGCTTGAGGGCCGGATCCAGTGAAGCGACGAGGTCCTCCAGGGCTTTGTCCCGGCGCATGTCCCCCGTGCCGGCCGGCGCCGCGCCGGAAGATCGCGCGGCAGCCTCGGCAACGGCGCGTCGGCCCGCCTCGCCCGCACTTCGAGGCGTGTGGAGGCCCGGGTAGAGAAGGAGCGCGAACGCGCCAGCGGTCGAGGCGGCGGCGATCGCCGCGCCCCGCTTCCACTCCGGCAGCGCAGGCGCCCGCCAGGGCAGCAGCGCCGAGGCCGCGTAGACGGCGACGAGGACGTACGTGCCGATACACCCGACGCACAGAGTACCGGCGATCGCGCTCTGTGCGATCAAAACGACGACCGCGAGAACGCCGGCGAAGGCCGTCAACCGAACGGCCGACGTGAGGGGAGCCAGGCGCCGTCCCTCCGCCAGGCCCCAGAGCGCGAGAAGCGGCAGAGCGAGCGCGGTCACGCTCCAGACGAGACCCCACCCTGCCAGCGGCAGCCCGGTCGACGAGTGGACGCCCGAGGCAAAGGCCGAGCTCCAGACGGCGTTGCAGTCGAGCTTTTCGCCAAAACCGCAGAAGGCGCTTCCCCCCGATCGGACGACCACGAGCTCGGCCCAGAGGAAAAGCGACCAGAGCGCCGAGACGGCTCCCAGCGCGACGAGCTTGGCGCAGGAGCGCGCGTCTGGATGGACCGCGGCGACCGCCGAGTGCCGACTCTGTGCGCGCCCCTTCGCCATCGGGCCGTATTCTGACACCGACACCCCCTCGCAAAACTGGTTCATCCACATCAAGCGGCGCAAAGCGCCCTCTGCTCTAGTCACGCAGCGCCCATTGGGCGAGACCGAACGGCGAAAACGGCGAAAAGCGGTCACGCCATGACGGACGTCATAGGCGCCGGAAAAGCCCGGCGAGAAAGTGGTGCCGCATGACCGGCCAACCGATCGGAAGCAGTCCGTCGGCCGCGAAGGAAGGCGATCGCCCCTATCTGTCCCGCTCGGAAGTTGCGCGTCTCTTCGGCGTCTCGACTTCCTCCGTCACGCGTTGGGCGCGGGCGGGATTGATCAAGGCGATTCGTACGCCCGGCGGCCACTACCGATTCCCCGCGGAAGAAACCCGCCGGGCTGCAGCCCGCATCGTTACGGGCGAGCTGACGCGCCTCGACTGAAGCCCATGGCAATCCCGACGCGTCTGCCCGATCTCGCGCACTGGAAAGCCCAAGTTGCGTGTCAGATGGGCTGTCCGGTCAAAACCGACGCGGGCCGCTACGTCCAATTGATCGCCGACGGCCGCGATGAAGACGCTTTCCTCGTCGCCCGCTCGCCCAATCCCTTTACATCGGTCTGCGGGCGCGTTTGCGCTGCGCCCTGCGAAGACGCCTGCCGCCGCGGCAGGATCGACGCCCCCATCGCGATCCGCGCCTTGAAACGCTTCGTGACCGAGAAGTACGGCGTCGAGTCGGTCCGCCCGGATACCCAGGACCTGCTGTTCTCGGCGCTCGTCTCCGAGGGCAACCGCTACTCCGGTCATCTTCCCCTGCACTCCAACGGAGCCTCCTCCTTTCCTCAACCGGCGGGGTCCGCTCCGAAACGGAAGGTCGCCGTGATCGGCGCGGGCCCGGCCGGCCTTTCTGCGGCGCACGATCTCGCGCTTCTGGGATACGCCGTGACTCTGTTCGAGGCGGCCGAGGAACCGGGCGGCATGATGCGTTTCGGGATCCCCGAGTACCGGCTGCCGCGCACGCTGATCCGCTCCGAGATCGACAAGATCCTCTCGCTCGGCGTCGAGTTGAAGCTCAAGACTCCGCTCTCGTCCGCGTTCGGCCTCGCGGAGCTCCAGTCGCAAGGCTTCGAATCGGCCTTTCTCTCCGTAGGCGTCTCGAAAGGGCGAGATCTCCGGGTGCCGGGAGTCGAGCTGGATGGCGTGGTCAAGGCGGTCGACTATCTCTTGAACGTCAACCGCGGCTACCGGATGAACCTCGGCTCGCGAGTCGTGGTCATCGGCGGCGGCTTCGTCGCCTTCGACGCCGCGCGCACAGCTCTCCGACTCTCCCGCGAGCAGGACGCCGCGGCCTTTGCGGCCGAGACGCAGGGCGACACGCGGATGAAGGAGGCCCTCGACTCGGCTCGCGCGGCCCTGCGCGGCGGCGCGGTCGAGGTCACGATCGTCTCGCTCGAGAGCTTCGGGGAGATGCCCGTCTTGAAGACCACGCAGGGTCACGAGGAGTTCGAGGAGGCGAAGAGGGAGGGCGTCGTCTTCCTGCCCCGCCGCGGTCCGAAGGGCTTCCTGGGAGCCGGCCGCCTCCAGGCGGTCGAGTTGCGCAAGGTGCTGTCCGTCTTCGATGAGAGCGGGCGTTTCGCCCCGCGCTATGACGACGAGGACGTCGTCCGCATCGACTGCGATGCCTGCATCCTGGCCATCGGCCAGGCGGCCGACCTCTCGTTCGTGAAGCCCTCGGATGGAATCGCGCTGACGCCGGGCGGCACCATTCAGGTGGATCCGGCCACGCTCGCGACCTCGGCGCCCGGCATCTTTGCGGGCGGCGATGTGGCCTTCGGGCCCCGGAATCTCATCGACGCCGTCGCCAACGGCAAGCGAGCCGCCCGCTCGATCCACGAGTTCCTCTCGAAAGACGCGGCCCGGCTCGCCTTCTCCCTCGAGATCGAGACGCTCCCGACCGCGCGCTACCGGATGATCGCCGGTTTCGAGGTCTTCGACCGCGAAGCGGCGCCGACGCTGGACGTCGGCCGGCGCACGGGCATCGCGGAAGTCGAAACGGGTTACACCAGAGAGCAGGCCGCACGGCAGGCCGCGCGCTGCCTCGTCTGCCACGTCCAGACCATCTACGACCCGGAGAAATGCGTCCTGTGCAGCCGCTGCGTCGACATCTGCCCCGAATACTGCCTCGCGCTCGTGCCCTTCGACGAGCTCGATCTGGACCCGGCGGCTCGCGTGGAGCTCGAAGCGCGGGCGGAAGGAAACGGGCTCCCGCTGTCGGCGATGGTCAAAGACGACGACCGCTGCATCCGGTGCGGCCTGTGCGCCGTGCGCTGCCCCACCGACGCCATGACGATGGAACGGTTCTCGATGACCGAGCGCTTCGCGCAGGCGGCCCGGTGAAGGAGGAGACGATGAAGAAGCCGGCGGATCGCCGCGAGTTCCTGGTGAGGCTGGGCATCGGCGGAGGGATCGCGGCCCTCGGGGCTCAGGCGGTCGCCTCGCTGCGCTCGCTCGTGCCCAATGTCTCGTACGACGCGCCGACGACCGTGAAGATCGGCATGCCGTTCGACTTCCCGGACGGCATGAAGTTCCTGCCCGACGAGCGACTCTTCGTCTTCCGCGAAGGCAAGACGTTCCACGCGGTCTCGGCGGTCTGCACGCATCTGGGCTGCACGGTGCGGGCGGAAGCGCTGCCCCAGGTCGAGACGAAAACGGTCGAAGGCAAGCCGCTGCGCATGACACACCGCTTCCTGTGCCCGTGCCACGGATCGAGGTACGGCGGCGACGGGACGAACGTGGCCGGCCCGGCGCCGAAGCCGCTCGCCTGGTACCACCTCTCCGTCTCGCCGGAGGACGGACAGCTCATCGTGAACCTCGCCAAGGCGGTCGACCGCGACTTCCGGCTGACGCTGGCGTGAAGGAGCGAGGCATGAGCGCGAGCCCCAAAAAACCTGCACCGGCCCCTTCGGCACCGGGTGTTCACCCGAAACGCTTCTGGAGCGTGCGGCCCGTTTCCGACCGCGAGTCGGGCGACGCCGTCGTTTCGAACTTCCTGCTCCACTGGTTCCCGGCCAAGAGCTACAAGCCTTCGCTCGCCTGGAGCTACTCGTTCTGGCTCGGAACGATCTCGGCAGCGCTGCTTCTTCTCCTCGTCGTCTCGGGACTGCCGCTGCTCTTCCTCTACATCCCGTCGGTCGAGCGCGCCTACGCCTCGGTCAAGGACATCGAGTACGTCATCACGTTCGGCTTCTGGATCCGCGCCGTCCACAGGATCTCGGCGCACCTGATGGTCGCGGCGGTCTTCCTGCATCTGGTTCGCGTGTTCGTCACCGGCGCTTACAAGAACGGCTCGGGTCAGGGCCAGAAGCGGGAGCAGAACTGGGTTCTGGGCGTCGCGATGTTCCTGACGACGCTCTTTCTCTCGTTTACCGGGTATCTGCTGCCCTGGGACCAGCTCGCCTTCTGGGCGGTGACGGTCGGCACCAACATCGCGTCGTCGATTCCCGCGATCGGCCCGACGATCCGCGAGCTTCTCATCGGCGGCCGCACGATCGATCAGCCGACGCTGATCCGCTTCTACGTCCTGCACGTGATCGCGCTGCCGGCGCTCCTGGGGGCGCTCTTCGTCTACCACATGTGGCGGATCCGCAAGGACGGAGGCCTGGCCTGCGCGGACCGCGCGGCCCTGCGCTCCGAGAAGGCCGAGGTCGCGCCGGGCAAGACGAAGACCTACACGCTTCTCGGCGTGGCTCGCGGGACGGCCCCGACGATCCGAGCGACGTCGATCGAGACGCCGGAGCTGACGGTCAACTCCGTCCCCGACCTCGTGCGCCGGGCTGCGATCGTCGTGCTCGGCACGATCGGCGTCGTCTCGATCCTGTCGGTCTTCCTCCGCTCGCCTCTCGAGGAGCCGGCCAATGCCCTCGTCACACCCAACCCGGCCAAGGCGCCCTGGTACTTCCTCTGGCTGCAGGAGATCGTGACCGACACGACCTTCAAGATCGGCTCCTTCACGATCAACGGCGCGTTCTTGGGCGGCGTCCTGCTGCCGGGCGCGTTGCTCGCCCTCCTGACCGCGTGGCCGTGGCTCGACAGGAGTTCCGGCGCCGCCGCCGGACTCTGGTTCCCGGCGAACCGCAGGAAGCAGGACGTGATCTTCCTCGTCCTGGTCCTCCTGGTGGTTGCCCTCACCGTCGTCGGGACATTCCTGCGCGGCCCGTACTGGCACTTCTACTGGCCCTGGCAGCCGTGGCCCGAGCTGCCTTCGAGGATCTGACATGGAAAAGCGCACCGACTCGCCCTACCCGCGGAAAGACCGCCCCATCCTTGCCGTGGTCGGCGTGCTGCTGATCGTCTCGACGGCCCTCTTCGCCTGGAGCGACCGCAAGCACGACTGGCGCTACTACCAGTGGGCCTTCAAGAGGCAGGTCGCCGAAAAGTTCGGGGTGGAGAAGGCGAAAGAGATCCCTTCGGGAGTGGACCAGATCTGGGTGCCGGACCTGCGCCGCGCAGACCGCTGCGTCACCTGCCACCAGGCCTCGCTCTGGAGAGGATTCGAGACGGCCGAGCACCCCTGGCGCACGCATCCGGCCGAGCCGTTGAAAAGCCATCCGATCGAGAAGTTCGGCTGCACCTCCTGCCACGGCGGTCAGGGTTACGCGGTCGACGCCGCGGAAGCCCACGGCCCGGTCGAGCACTGGGAGGAGCCGCTCTTGGGCCAGGGGCTCGGCGAGGCCTACACGCTGGCGGACAACAAGAGGGCACTCATGCAGATGAACTGCAACGTCTGCCACCGGTATGACCAGGAGACCAAGGGCGCGGACTCCATCAATCTCGCCAAGGGCCTCGTTTCGGAGAAAGGCTGCCGCGCCTGCCACGTCGTCAACGGCCGCGGCGGCACGATCGGCCCGGATTTGACGTATGTCGGCGACAAGGCGGCCGAGCAGTACGAGTACGGCCGCCTCTCCGGCCAGAAGACGGCCTTCGCCTGGCACGTCGCGCACTTCAAGGACCCCCGCGCGCTCGTGCCCGACACGGTCATGCCGAATTTTCACCTGACCACCAAGGAGGCGCAGTCGCTCGCGATGCTCGCGCTGTCCTGGCGTCGGGCCCCGGTCCCGGCGGACTATCGGCCAGGCGTGCCGCGCACCGATCCGCAGACGGCCGAGGAGGTCGCCCAGGAGGCGCGCATGAAGACCGGCCCCGGCGCCTGGTTCGTCAAGACCGGCTGCTTCGTCTGCCACTCGATCCAGGCCCTGGGCGTCAAGAGCCCGGCGCAGATCGGGCCGGATCTCTCAACCGCCGTCGAGGACGTGCAGTCGCGATTCGGCCGGACGGTGGACGATTTCTTGGCCGCGCCGACCGGCACGATGGCGGTCGTCCTCTCGCGCCAGATCGTGCTTTCGCCCGACGAGAAGGCCGTCGCCGTGCAGAAGCTCAGAGAAGCATTCGCCGAACACCAGAAGCAAAAGCAGCAGGAAAGCTCGAAAGGAGCTGGAGGGCATTAGCCATGAAGAAAACGGTCCCGATTCTCATCGCCACCGCCGTCGCCGTCATCGTCTACGCCTGCGCCCCGAAAGCGCCGCCCGGGGCGAAGAAAGCCGGCGCGGCCGCGTCGGACATGGCCCTCGCGGCGCAGAAGACCTATGTCGCGCCGGGCGATCTGGACGAGTTCTACATGTTCGCTTCCGGCGGCCATTCGGGCCAGGTCTATGTCTACGGCATCCCGTCGATGCGCCACCTCTCCACGATTCCCGTCTACACGCCCTATCCCGCCACCGGATATGGCTTCGACGACGAGACACGGGCCATGCTCGGCGGCCTGACCTGGGGGGACGTCCATCATCCGGCGCTCTCCGAGACCAACGGCGACTACGACGGGCGGTGGCTCTTCGTCAACGAGATGAACGGCCGCGTGGCCCGGGTCGACCTTCGCGATTTCAAGACGAAGCAGATCTTCGGCCCCATGCCCAACATTTCCGGCAACCACGGCTCGGCTTTCGTGACGCCCAACACCGAGTACTCGATGATGGCTTCGCGATTCTCGATCCCCATCCCCAAGGGCACGGCGGAACCGATCGACAAGTACGCCACGACCTACAAGGGCGTGATCGCGGCTGTGAAGATCGACCCAAAGACGGGCGCGATGACCCAGGGCTTCGAGATCATGACCCCGCCCTTCGACTGGGATCTGGGCGACGCGGGGAAGAAGGTCTCCGACGGCTGGATGTTCTGGACCTGCTACAACTCCGAGCGCGCCACCGGCAAGCTCGAGGTCACGGCCTCGCAGCGCGACCGCGACTACATCGCGGCAGTCGACTGGAAGGCCGCCGAGAAGGCGATCGCCGAAGGCAAGGGCGACACGATCGGCGGCGTCAAGGTCATCGATCCGAAGAAGGTGCCCGGCATCGTGTACCTGCTGCCCTGCGGCAAGTCGCCCCACGGCGTGGACGTGTCGCCCGACGGCAAGTACGTCGTCGGCTCCGGCAAGCTCCAGGGCGTCACGACGGTCTTCAACTTCGAGAAGATCCAGACGGCGATCCGCAACAAGGACTTCACGGGCGACGAGGACGGCATCCCGGTCTTGAAATACGAGTCGATCAAGGACGCCGAAGTGCCGGTCGGCCTCGGACCCCTGCACACCCAGTTCGGTCCCGACGGCTACGCCTACACCTCCCTCTTCGTCGACAGCGCCATCGCCAAGTGGAAGCTCGGCACGTGGGAAGTCGTCGACAAGGTCCCCATGTCCTATTCGATCGGTCACCTGGCCGCGGCCGAGGGCGATACCTGTTCGCCCAAGGGCAAGTACCTCGTGGGTTTGAACAAGCTCTCGCATGGCCGGCACCTTTCGGTCGGGCCTTCGCAGCCCGAGTCCTCGCAGCTCGTGGACATCACGGAAGAGAAGATGAAGATCCTCTACGACGCGTTCACGGAACCCGAGCCTCACTACGCCCAGATCGTCGAAGCGAAAAAGCTCCACCCGATCGAGGTGTACCCCAAGGATGAGAACAAGAACGCGAATGCCGTCTGGGACGTCAAGGACGCCGGCGTCACGCGCAGCGGATCGAACGTGCTGGCCAAGGTGGTCCTCGTGCGTTCGACGATCACGCCCACGGCCATCGAGGTCAACCAGGGCGACACGGTCAAGATCGCGATGACCAACATCGAGCAGACCACCGACGAGCTGCACGGCTTCGGCCTGCTCGACTACAACATCAACATCGTCGTGGACCCCGGCGAGACCAAGACGGTTACGTTCAAGGCCGACAAGCCGGGCGTCTTCCCCTACTACTGCACCAACTTCTGCTCGGCGCTCCACCAGGAGATGCAGGGCTACCTGATCGTGAAGAAGAAGTAACGGCGGCCCCGATGAAGGCCTTCTTCGAGAGAAGCTCTCGGTTTCTGGATCTCCCGCTGGACTTCGGTCCGCGGGGGCTCCTGCTCGTCGCCACGCTGTTGTTGGTGCCGGCCTACCTCGCTCCACTCTGGAAGCTGACGATGTTCGCACCGCAGTACCCGGAAGGCCTGCGCATGCAGATCTACAGCTACAAGCTCGAAGGGGGAAACGGGGGCCAGGACATCAAAGAGATCAACCTCTTGAACCACTACATCGGCATGCGGGAGCTCACGACGGCGGAGTTCACCGAGTTCAAGTGGATCCCGTTCGTCGTGGGCGCCCTGGCCCTTCTCTTCCTGCGGGCGGCCGCGCTCGGCAAGGTGGGCACGGTCGTGGATCTGTTCGTGCTCTACGTGTACTTCGGCCTCTTCTCCCTCTGGTCGTTCGCCTACAAGCTCTACTCCTACGGGCACAACCTTGCGCCGACGGCTTCGGTCAAGGTCGCGCCGTTCATGCCCCCGCTCGCGGGCCACAAGAAGCTCGCGAACTTCGACGTCTATTCGTACCCTGCGGTGGGCTCCTATGCCCTCGCGGCAGTGGTCGTCGTGCTGGCGGCCGCGGTCGCGCTCGCCTGGTACGAGGCCCGAACCTCGGAAGCGGTGGACGCGCGCGTGGCCGGCTGATCGGATGCTCGCCGCGCTTGCTCTTCTCGCGACTCTCGGCGGAGACGACATGGGAGCCTCCCGCGCCGCCTCCGTCGAGGGGCGCCCGCACGCCGCCCACGCCTCGCCGCTCCAGGCCCTGGTGGACGCGGCGCCACCGGGCGGCGTCGTGGAAGTTTCCGGGGGGAGTTACACCGGCGACCTCGTCCTCGACCGCCGGCTCACGCTGGTCGGGCGCGGCCGGCCGAAGCTCCTGGGCTCGGGGGCAGGCAGCGTCATCCGCGTGCGCGCCGACGGCGTCACGGTCCGGGGATTCGACATCGACGGCCGCGGCGGCGGCGATCTCGGGAAGGACAGCTCCGGTATCCACATTGCCGCGCGCGAAGCCGTCGTTCGCGACTGCCGCATCTCGGGTTCGCTCTTCGGGGTCTATCTGCGCGAAGCCGCCGGGGCCGAGGTCTCTTCCTGCTCGATCCGCGGGATCCCGGGCAGGGATCCGGGGGAAAAGGGCTCGGGAATCCACGTCTGGAACACCGACGGCTTTCTCCTGTCCGGCAACACCATCGTGGACGTGCGCGACGGCTTCTACATTCAGTCCTCGTCGCACGGGTCGATCCGGGGCAACACGGCAAAAGACCTGCGCTACGGCCTTCACTACATGTTCTCGGACGACAACGTCTTCGAGGACAACCTCTTCGAAAACGGCGCGGCCGGCACGGCCATCATGTACTCGAAGCGGATCGTCTTCCGGCGAAACCGGTTCCTCCACAACCGCGGCTTCGCCTCCGTCGGCCTGCTCTTCAAGGCGTGCGACGAGGTGACGGCCGAGTCGAACCTCGTTGCCGACAACGCTCGGGGGATCTTCCTCGAGGGCTCTTACCGCAACGTCTTCCGAGGCAACGTCGTCGCCGAGTCCGACACCGCCATCGTCCTCTACGACTCCTGCGGCGAGAATCGCTTCGAGGGCAATTCCTTCGTCGCGAACCTGACGCCCCTGACGCTCGTCGGCCGCCGCACGGACACCGTCTTTACCGGCAACTACTGGTCCGGCAACGACGAGCCCGACCTCGACGGCGACGGGAAGAGCGACCGCCCCTATCGCCTCTCGTCCGTCTTCGACCACTTCCGCGGCAACCTGACCGCAGCCGACCTCCTGACGCCCGGTTTCTCCGCGGCGGCCCTCGGCGCCGCCGAGCGGGCCTTCCCGGTGCTCGAGCCCGTGACGGTCGAGGATCGCGCGCCGCTCGTGCGTCCGCCGGCTCTTCTCAGCGTGCCGCGGGCTCCGGCTCCGCCGCGAGCTGCGCACGTGGGCGGAGCGCTCGGCTCCGCCGCGGCCCTCGCCGCGGGCGCGGCTGTCCTGGCCAGAAGGCGTCGGCCGTGATCCGGTTCGAGAGTTTCGGGAAGACCTACGGAAGGACTTGCGCCGTTCTCGACCTGACGCTCGCCGTCGAGCGGGGCGAAGCCGTCGCGCTGCTGGGCCCCAACGGGTCGGGCAAGACGACGTCGCTCAAAGCCGCCGCAGGACTGATCCGCCCGACCTCGGGCCGCGTTTTCGTCGGCTCGCCTCGACGACCCGCGGGCGAGCCCGAAGCGCGCCGCGCCATCTCGTATCTGCCGCAGAAGGCGTCGTTTCCGGAGTCGCTGACGGGCCGCGAAGTCGTCGAGTTCTACGGTCGCCTGCGCGGTGCCGATCCGGCGCGCGTGCCCGAGGCGCTCCACTTCGCTTCCTTGAACGGCGCCAGCAACCGTGCCGTCTCGACCTACTCGGGCGGCATGCTCCAGCGGCTCGGGCTCGCGGTGGCGGTGCTGCCCGAAGCTCCCGTTCTGCTGCTTGACGAGCCGACGGCCGCGCTCGACCCGGACGGCCTGTGCGCCTTTTATGGCCTGGTCGAGCGGCGCCGCCGCGCGGGACAGACTCTCCTCTTCACGTCGCACCACTTGGGCGACGTCGAGCGACTGGCCGACCGCTTCGCGCTGCTCGTCGAGGGGCGCCTGGCCGCTTCGCTCACGCAGGGCGAGCTGTCGGAGCGCCTGTCCGCACGCGGTGCCCTGCGCTTGCGCTTGAACCGCCGCCCGCAGGACCTTCTCGAAAAAGTCCGTCAGGTGGCGCCCGCGTCGACCTGGGCCGGAGAAGAGCTCGTCGTGCCGGGTCCGGCCGCCGATCGGCCGCGCGTTCTCGATCTCGTGCGCGCGGAAGGGTTGGAGGTCCGCGGCTTGACCGCGGAGGAGGGTCGTCTGGACGTTTTGTATCGGGAGCTCGTAGGCGGAACAGACAACGGAAGACTGAGGACTGAGGACTAGGGACTGAGGACTCGAGGAGCAACCGCCATGAGATCTCTCGGCATCAGCCATTTCAGTCCTCAGTCCTCGGTCCTCAGTCCTCAGTCGGGCAGGGCGGTCGGTGCAGTGGTTGCTCTCGTTCTGAGCTTCGCTTGCGGCCGAACCGAGCCGGGCCCCGCCTCACTCGACACGAAGAACGAGCTCTGCCGCTTCTGCCGCATGCCGGTCTCGGACGCCCGGCTCGCGGCTCAGCTGGTGGCGTCGGGAGAAGAGCCGAAGTTCTTCGACGACATCGGGTGCCTGCGCGATCACCTGATCCAGAGCCCCGCCGTGCGCGGCTCGGTGGCTTACGTGGCTGACCATCGCACGGGCGCCTGGACGCACGCCTCGCAGGCCGTCTTCTCGCGCTGCCCAGCCCTCGAGACTCCCATGAGCTCGCACCTCGTGGCCCACGCCAACCAGGCCTCGCGCGACGCGGACCCGACGGCTGCGGGCGGCGCGCCCGTCGTCCCGCGCGAGATCTTCGGGCCGGCCGGTCCGCCGGGAGGCGCGCGATGACTGGATCTGTCCTTCTCCTCTGTGCCCGGCAAGAGCTCACGCTGGCCGTGCGCTCGCGCTGGACTCAAGTCTTTGCGGTTGTCTTCGCGGCGTTGTCTCTGGCCGTAGCGGCATCCGGGTACGTTCTATCGGGCGGCTCGGGCGTGCAGGATTTCGCGCGGACGACGGCCTCGCTCGTCCAGCTCGTCCTGCTCCTCGTCCCGATGACCTCGCTGACGGTCGGTATCCTCGCGCTCGCGCCCGACCGCGGGCAGGCGGAGCTGCTCTTCTCGCAGCCGGTCTCCCGCCGCACCATCTTCCTCGGGCAGATCCTGGGCGTCTTTGCGGCGCTCGCCGCGGCGCAGGCCATCGGCCTCGGGGCCGCGGGCCTGGTGATCTTTTCGCGGTCCGGGGAGGCCGGCGCGGCCGGCTATGCCGCACTCTTCGCGGCCTCGCTCGTCTTGACGGCGGTCTTCCTCGGCCTGGCGGCGCTGCTCTCCGCCGGCAACCCCGGGCGGCGCGCCCGGGCGCTCGCCCTCGCGCTCATGGTCTGGTTTGGAGCCGTCGTGCTCTGGGACGTCGCGGCGCTGGGCCTCGCGTCGCTGCTGCCCTCGGGAGCAGCCTCGCGCGTTCTCATCCTGGCGGTGCTCGTCAACCCGATCGACGCCGTGCGCACGGGAACTCTGCTCGCCGTGCAGGGCACGACGGCCTTCGGCGCCGCCTCCCTCGCGTTCCTGCGCTTCACGCGCGGTCCCGCAGGCGCCGCGTGCCTGCTCGGGCTCTCGGCGCTCGCCTGGATCGTCTTGCCGCTCGCCGCGGCCGCCCGACGCATGACCCGGGCGGACCTCTGAGGAGGCGGGTGAGGCGGGAAGATGACGAAAGACGATAAGACCGCCGCGGGGAAACCGCTGGAGGCGCAGGCGGCCCGCCCCGTCGATCTGGTGCGCTACGAGGACGGTGCGGTGGTGAGCCGCGAGGTCATCCGCAAGAAGACGGGCACGGTGACGTTGTTTGCGTTCGACGAAGGACAGGGCTTGAGCGAGCACACCGCGCCATTTGACGCGCTGGCGTGCCTGTTAGAAGGCGAAATGCAGATCACGGTTTCCAGCAAGCGCCACCACCTGACCGCCGGCGAGATGATTCTGATGCCCGCCGACCAGCCACACGCCCTCCAGGCGCTGACCCGATGCAAGATGATGCTGACCATGATTCGGTCCTGATCTGAGAAAAGGGCGTCGGCCCGCCTACGTGGTGCGGACGGTCAGGACCGGGCAAGGGGCGCTCGCGGCCACTCGGGCCGCGACGCTGCCGAGGACCAGGCGCGAGAGACCCGTGCGACCGTGCGTGCCCATCACGACGAGGTCGGCATGCTCGAAGCTCGCGGCGTCGGTGATCGCTTTGAATGGCGTCCCCTTCAGAACGACCGGCCTCGCGTTGATGCCGGACCGGCGGGCCGCCTCGACGAGCGGCGTCAGCGCCATCTCCGCCTCCTGGCGGAGGGTGTCCTCCCATTCGTCGTAGATCCAGGGCGCGACATAGCCGTCGATCTGAAGCGGCCGGGGCGGCTCGTAGGCATGCGCGATCAGGAGCTCAGCGCCGTCCTTCTGCGCGAGCTTCGTCGCCTCCTGCACGGCCGGGTCGGACGCCGGCGAGAAGTCCGTGGCGACCAAGATCTTGTGGAAGCCGTTGTCCTGCTTCATAGCCGCCTCCTGTTCCACCGCGTGCCAGCGTGCCTGCGGGACGTCCAAACCTCATGAGCAATCTGCACTAGCGCCCCGACATCTCGCCGGTCGCTGAGAGACGGCTTCTGGCCCTGAAGCCGTCCGCCCAGGGGGAACGCCGGGGACGGGGCGTGCCTTCTTGCCTGTTGGCAGTTGCTAAAGTATTTGATTGATTAGTAGAATATAGTGGCAATGAAGCTGCTCCTGTACGACCAGATGGCCCGTCTCGCGAAAGCCCTGGCAGCGCCCAAGCGCATCGAGCTTCTGGACGCCCTGAGCCAGGCGCCGCGGACGGTCGAGCGCCTCGCCCGGGATACGAACCAGACGATCGCCAACGCGTCACAGCACTTGAAGGTGCTTCGGGCCGCGAGGCTGGTCGAGGCCGAGAAGCACGGCCTCTACGTCACCTATCGACTCGCGACCGAGGACGTTGCGCGATTCCTCGTCGAGCTTCGAGAACTGGGTGAAGAACAGCTGGCAGAGCTGCGCGACATCCGGAATGAGCTTTCGCGCGCCGCATCCAACATCGAGCCGATCGATCGCAAGACCCTCTTGCGTCGGCTTCGGCAAGGCGACGCGATCCTGATCGATGTCCGCCCGCACGAGGAGTACGCGGCAGGCCACATTCCCGGGTCGGTCTCCATTCCGCTCGGAGAGCTGAAGACAAAACTCGAGGAGCTGCCCAAAGATCAGGAGGTCGTGGCCTATTGCCGCGGCCCGTATTGCATGCTCGCGGTCGAGGCCATTGAGCTCCTGGTGCGCCATGGCCGGCGCGCCTTGCGGCTCGAGGACGGGGTCACTGAGTGGCGAGCCGCGGGGCTTCGCATCGTACAGAGTGAAGGCGTGTCCTGACGTGAGCGAAATACTCGTCAGCCACGAGCCGACCGTTCGCCTCGCGGCCTTCCTCGTACTTTTCGGGACGATGGCAACGCTCGAGCTCATGGTCTCGGCGCGGGCGCTCCGGGCGCCGAGAGGCCGCCGCTGGCCACGCAATCTCGGCCTGACGGCGATCAACACCGCGGTCCTTCGCGTCGTCTTTCCCGCCGGGGCCACGGCCGCCGCAGTGTGGGCGTCGGCGCACCACTTCGGCCTGCTTCAGCGCTTCGCCCTGCCGCAGCCGCTCGCGATCGTCCTCGCGATCGTCACGCTCGATGCGGCGATCTACGCGCAGCACGTCGCGTTACACGCCGTGCCGTTCCTGTTTCGTCTCCACGCGGTGCACCACGCGGACATCGATTTCGATGTGACTCTCGGTGCGCGCTTTCATCCGGTCGAGATGGTCCTGTCGATGCTCTGGAAGCTCGCCGCCGTCGCAGCTTTGGGCGCTCCGCCCGCAGATTCCGCCGCCCCAGGCGAAACCAATTCGAACTTCGGCTTCAATCTGCCGTGGTGGGACCGGCTCTTCGGCACCTACTGCGCCGAACCGAAGGCGCCGCTGCGGATCGGCCTGCCCGCTCATCAGCGAGCGGAGGAGCAGTCCCTCCTATGGATGCTCGCCCTTCCATTTCAGGCCCACGCCGAGAACGGAAAGGCACGGCGACAGGTCTCGGTGACCAGGGAGACCACTTGACCGCGTCCTCGTCTTTTGACGGGTATCACGCCACCGGTCTGGGGCGGCCCTTCCAGGCGACGTAGGGGCGTGCGAGCGCGCGCAGCAGCGCGAGTTTCCATTCGTAGACGCGGAAGGGTCCGGGCGGGGCAGCGAGCGAGGCCGCTTCCTCAGGCTGAACGACCAGAGAGACCTCGATCGGCAGGATGCCCACCGGAAGCCCCGCACGGCGGCACGCCTCGTAGAGATAGGCGAAGACTTCCTTCATCGCCTCCGGGTCAGGGGGAGGCTCGTTCTCGAGCTCGCTGTCGACTGTCGGGCGAAAGATGCAAACCGTCGGGAAGGCCCCCGCGTCGACGATCCGGTCGATGCCGCGCTTGGTGGCCGCGACGGGCTCCAGGCCGGCGATGATCTCGCCCGACACGCGTCCGCGGCCGAGCCGGCTCGCCGTGTACTCCATGGCCTCGAAGAAGCCGCTCTGACCCAGCGTCGCTTGCTTTCCGGGGCACACACGCGCGAAGACCTCCGGGTCCTCGAACTCGTAGCAGAAGGAGAAATGGTCCGCGCCCGCCTCGATCAACGCTTCGTACTCGTGGAACATCCGGCGAGGCACCGGCATCGCCTGGACGCCGATGAAGCCTCCGACGCGCTCGCGCACCGCCCGGACGAACGGCTCGCACTGCCTCAGGCCGTGGATCGGCTCGAGCTTGTCTACGTCTTCGAAGTGGTAGCCCGTGTTGAGATGCGTGAAGATCGAGCCTGACTCGTCGCGGGCCGCCAGCGCGACCTCCACGACGTCCTCGACGTTCTTGCGGCCCTGCTCGGCCACGCCCACGTTCTTGCCGGTCGTGCAGAACTTGCACGCGCGCGAGGGCTTCGTGGCCCAGAAAAGGCAGGCGTTGGAGACGTAGATGCCGAGGTAGTTGCCCTGCAGCACGCCGACACGGCTCATCGGAACGCCGGAGGAGGTCGCCCGGGAGTACCAGGCCGGCTCTTCGGGAACCGTGATCGCGTACATCTCGCCGCCGCGCTCGTTCAAGATCGCGTAGCTCCCCCTCTCTCGGACGAGGCGAAACGGCGAAGCTTGAGCGAACGCTTCGACGACGGGCACGTTGACCCAGATCGGCTTGGACGGCGACGGCAGGACGATCTCGAGGCCAGATCCCAGGCCGGCCCGAGTCCGAGCGATGCGCCGGCCGTCCTCATCCACGGCGCAGGACGGGTCGATACGCATGCCCCGGCAGAACAGCTCGATCTCGAGCTCGACCGGAGATAACATGCTCACGACTCGAGACTAGGGGGCTCTCCCGGCAGGCGACATGATGCAGATCACCCGGTCGCACTTTTCGGCGTCCGAAACGGCGGAGGAGACACGGCATGGCAAGGACGACTCCCGAATCTCTCGAGTTCGAGCACCGCGAGCTGCGCGACGCCCTCCAGAAGGCTGCGGCCGCTCCCGGAAAGACGGGAGAGGCCGCCCGGGACGTCTTCAAAGTCCTCTCCCCGCACATCCTGCTGGAGCAGGAGTTCGCCATGCCGCCGCTGACCCAGATCGCGCGGATCGCCCGCGGCGAGATCACGCCCGACATGGCCCGTTTCATCGACAAGACCGATGCCTTCAAGGCGGAGCTGCCCCGCATGCTCGACGAGCACAAGCTCATCGTTCAGGCGCTCAGGACGCTGATGCAGGCGGCCGCGGCCGAGAAACAGCCCGGCGCCGCCCAGTTCGCCCAGAAGATGATCCAGCACGCCCAGCTCGAGGAGGAAGTCCTCTACCCCGCGGCGATCCTCGTCGGCGAGTACCTGCGGCTCCGGATGGGAAAGGACTGACGGTCTGATGCAAGCACATCAGGCGGGCGGGAATCCGCGGGCCTGAGGATTGTTGCGGAAAGAAGCATGAGGACCGCAAATCGGACCCCAAAGCGCGTGACCCTCGCGGTCGCCGTTGTCGCCGCTCTTTTCGCGACGCCGAGTTTCGCAGCCCCCTGCTGCTCGGACACGCCCGGCCAGCAGCCAGCCGCGATTGCGCAGGCCGACTGCTGCGCCGCTACGGAAGGCGCGTGTCCTGTGTTCCGCGCCCCCGTTCCGTCCACCTCCGCCCTTCCGGCGGCTTCGGGCGCGGCGTCGCCCGCTCTCTCCGAGAGCGTTGCGGCCCTTTTCCCGAGTCCTGTTTCTCGCGCCGCAGAGCGGGTTCCCGCTCTTTCCCCGGGCGGGAGCTTCAGCGGATTCGCACGACCGCTTCTTCTCTGATCCGCCTCCTTCGGTAGGCCGGCGCGGCGGCGTCGGGCTCTTTTTCTCCCGTTTTCGAAGGAGTGCGCCAATGTTCTGCAAGACGAGCCTCGTCCTGATTCTCGCGGTCGCTTCGACGGCCGACACCACGGCCGCCTCGGCGCGCGCCGCGCCGGTGCCTGCGCAGGAGACGGCGCCCGGGTCCACCCCGGAAGCCCGAGCGACTTCCTCAGACCCCGCCTTAGACGAGCTCGTCGCCGAAGCGCTTCGAAACAACTCGGAGCTTTCGGGCACGCTCTCATCGGCTGAGGCAGCCCGCCAACGGATCCTGCCCGCGGGAACTCTGCCCGATCCCACCGTCTCGCTGAACTACCAGAACGACGGGAAGGCATTTTCCCTGGGCGAGCGCGACATGACGTTCCTTGGAGCGACGTTCTCGCAGCCGCTCCCCTGGCCGGGCAAGCTCAAGCTCGCCGGGGAGGAGGCGCGAAACCGCGCCGAGGAAGTGAAGGAGGCAACCGTGGGGCGGGCCCGCCTGGCTGTGGAAGCGCGGGTGCGGCGCGCCTATTACGACTACCTGCTCGCGCGCGAGCAGCTCGAGCTCGTCGAGGACCGGAGCCGATCCTGGCGGGAAATCTCGGACATTGTGCGCGAGCGGTACGCCGTGGGCCTCGGCCTGCAACAAGACGTCCTGCGGGCCCAAGTCGAGGTTCTCCGTCTGGACGAGGCCCGCGCCGAGCGGGGGGCCCAGGTCAAAAGCCGGCGCGCGGAGGTCAACCGCGTGCTCGGGCGTCCGCAGGACGCCGAGATCGAAACACCGGCGCATCTGACTTTTCGCCCGCAGGCACCGGAACTGCCGGCGCTCCTCCAGGCGGTTCGCGACAGAAGCCCTGAGCTTGCGGGTGTTTCCCGGGCGATCGAAGCGGCTCGCCTGCGCGCGACTCTCGCGAAGAAGAATTTCCTGCCTGACTTCGTGGCGAGCGCCGGTCCCATGTACCGGGGCGGTCTCGACCCGATGTGGCAGGTCGGCCTCGGAGTCTCGCTCCCTCTCTATGCCGGTTCCCGGCAGCGGCCGCTTCTCGCGTCCGCTCAGGCCGACGTGCGCACGGAGGAGTTCCGCGCTTCGTCGGCGCGCCAGGAGCTCGAATTCCGCACGCGCGAGCGCTTCGAAAACCTCACCGCCGTTCTCAAGATCGCCCGCCTCTACGACGAGGGGGTGCTCCCGGTCGATCAGCTCTCGCTCGAATCGGCGATCTCGAGCTACCGGACCGGCAAGCTCCCGTTCGTCACTGTGCTCGAGGCTCTCAACACTCTGTACGCTGACCGTGCGCTGTACCTGACTCGCCTGGCCGAGTCCGAGAAATGGAGCGTCTCGATCGACGAGGCAGACCTCCAGGCAAGCACCGGCATGGCCGCGGCTGCCGCCGCTGCCTCTGTCGGCACGGGTTCGACCGCCGCGCCGAGCACGATGAGCTCCTCCCCCTCGATGAGGTAGATGAACATGAAACCCTTTTCACGCTCCACACTTCCCTGGGTGCTGGCGGCCTTCTTCGCTCTGGCCTTCGCGGTGCTTGCGCTTTCGCGCCGCCCATCGAAGTCAGAAGCGAATGCCGGAGGCGCGCAGGCCCCATCGCGCCTCCTGCCCGGCACGCCTCACGAAAAGAAGGCTCTCTACTGGGTCGATCCAATGGTGCCCGGCTACAGGTCAGACAAGCCCGGCAAATCGCCCTTCATGGACATGGATCTCGTCCCCGTCTACGAGGAGGGCGCAACCGGCGATTCTTCTTCGGTCGAGGGCTACTCGACGATCCGGCTGCCGCAGGATCGGCAGCAGGCGATCGGCGTCCGGCTCGGAAAGGCGGAGACGCGGGATCTGACGAAGACCATCCGGACCGTTGGGCGCGTGACATTTGATGAGACTCTCAATCACCAGATCCACGCGAAGTTCGAAGGTTACGTCGAGAAGCTCTACGTCGATTACATGGGCAAGTCCGTGCGCAAGGGCCAGCCCTTGCTCTCGATCTACAGCCCCGAGCTGCTGGCGACGCAGCAGGAGTATCTCCTTGCATTCCGCGCCAGACAGCAGTTTCGGGCGTCCTCGAATGCCGACCTGGCCCGCGGGGGCGTGGACCTCTTCGAATCGGCGCGCCAACGCCTCCTCCTCTGGGACATCAGTCCCGCGCAGATCGAAGAGCTCGAGAGAACGGGAAAACCTCAGAAGGCCCTGACGCTGTATTCGCCGGTCGACGGCTTCGTGATGTCAAAAAACGCTGTGCAGGGAGCCCGCGTCATGCCGGCGGACACGCTCTTCGAGATCGCCGGCATCCACCGCGTCTGGGTCCAGGCCGACGTCTACGAGTCGGAGGCGCCTTTCGTTCGCGTGGGACAGACCGCGCGCATGAGCCTCTCCTATCTTCCCGGTCGTACGTGGAGCGGCAAGGTCTCCTTCATCGCCCCGGTCCTGGACGAGAAGACACGGACGGTCAAGGTGCGCGTTGCGTTCGAGAACCCGGACGGAGTCCTGAAGCCGGAAATGTACGCGGACGTCACCCTCGAGCGTCCGCTCGGCCGCGTCGTGACGGTGCCCGACGGCGCCGTCCTCTCGACTGGCGCGCGCGCCCTCGTTTTCGTGGCGAAGGGCGATGGGCGGTTCGAGCCGCGCGAGGTCAAGACCGGCGCGAAGGTGGATGGGTACTACGAGATTCGGGAGGGGATCTCGCCCGGAGACGCGGTCGTCACTCAGGCGAACTTCCTGATCGACTCCGAGTCGCGGTTGAAGGCTGCTCTCGGGGGCATGAGCGCTCCGGTGGGTCACGAACATGGCGCGGCGCAAACATCGCCCGCGAAATCGGCGCGACCGACGGAGCAAAAACCCAAGGCGGCGCCGTCCCGTCCTCCGGCGCACCAACACTGAGAGCTGACGAATGATCGAAAAGATCATCTCCTTTTCGGCCCGCAACCGCTTCATCGTGCTCGCGCTGATCGGCGCCGCGATCCTCGCGGGCGCCTGGTCGGTCAGCCACATTGCGTTGGACGCCCTGCCCGACCTCTCCGACACTCAGGTCATTGTCTATTCGCGCTGGGATCGCAGCCCCGACATCATCGAGGACCAGGTCACCTATCCGATCATCACGTCTCTTCTGGGAGCGCCGCGCGTCAAGGCCATCCGCGGCTTCTCGGATTTCGGCTTTTCATACGTCTACGTCATCTTCGAAGAAGGTACCGACCTCTACTGGGCTCGCAGCCGCACGCTCGAGTACCTGTCGAAGATTCAGCCGCGCCTGCCCCAGGGCGTCCAGACGGAGCTCGGACCGGACGCGACCGGCGTCGGGTGGGTCTTCCAATACGCGCTCATCGACGAGTCCGGCAAGCACTCGCTCGCGGACCTGCGGTCCATTCAGGACTGGACGATCCGTTACGACTTGCAGGCGGTGCCGGGCGTGGCTGAGGTCGCGAGCCTCGGAGGATTCGTCCGCCAGTACCAAGTCACAGTCGATCCCAACCGGCTCTCGGCCTACGGCGTTCCGCTGATGTCGGTCGTCGAGGCGATCCGAGCCTCCAACAACGAGGTCGGCGGGCGCCTGGTCGAATGGAGTGGCGCCGAGTACATGGTCCGCGCCCGCGGTTATGTCAAGAGCGTCTCGGACCTCGCGGAGATCGTCATCAAGACCAACGAGAAGGGAACCCCGGTCCGCCTGCAGGACGTCGCGCAGATCCAGCTCGGTCCCGAGATCCGGCGCGGCATCGCCGAGCTCGACGGCAAAGGAGAAGTCGCCGCTGGCGTCGTCGTCATGCGCCACGGCGAGAACGCGATGAATGTGATCACTCGGGTCAAGGAACGCCTGAAGGCGATCGAGCCGACGCTCCCGGAGGGGGTGAAGATCGTCACGACCTACGACCGGTCAGACCTGATCGAACGGTCGATCCGCACGCTGAAGCAGGAGCTCTTCCTGGAGATGCTCATCGTCTCCCTGATCATTCTGATTTTCCTGTGGCACATCCCCTCCGCAGTCATCCCGATCGTCACGATCCCGGCCGCCGTAGTGCTTTCCTTCATCCCGATGTACGTCTTCGGCATCAGCTCGAACATCATGTCGTTGGGAGGCATCGCGGTCGCGATCGGGGCGCTGGTGGATGCCGCGGTTGTCGTCGTCGAGAACGCGCACAAGAAGCTCGAAGTCTGGCAGGCGACGGGACGCAAGGGGGACTACAAGGAAGTCCTCATCGGAGCGATCCAGGAGGTAGGCCGTCCCAGCTTCTATTCGCTTCTGGTCATCGCCGTCGCCTTCGTACCGATCTTCGCGCTGGAAGCGCAGGAAGGCCGACTCTTTCGCCCGCTCGCCTTCACCAAGAACTTCGCGATGGCGATCGCGGCCCTCCTCGCGATCACTCTCGACCCCGCGATCCGACTGCTCTTCACGAGGCTCCAGAACTACGACTTCAAGCCTCGTTTTCTCTGTCGGGTGACCAACGCGATCCTCGTCGGCAAGATGCACCCGGAGGAAAAGCACCCCATCTCCCGCGTGCTCTTCAAGCTCTATGGTCCGGCGGCTCGGTTCGTGCTGCGCCATCCAAAGATGGTCATCGCCGCGGCGCTCTTCGTCGTGCTCGCGACGATCCCGGCATACAAGCGCCTCGGGTCGGAGTTCATGCCGCCCTTGAACGAGGGCTCGATTCTCTACATGCCGACGACGCTTCCGGGCATCTCCGTGACCGCCGCGCAAGATCTCCTGCAGCGCCAGGACCAGATCTTGAGGCGGTTCCCCGAGGTCGAACGCGTTTTCGGCAAGGCCGGTCGCGCCGAGACTTCGACCGACCCCGCTCCCTTCTCGATGATGGAGACGGTCGTCGTCTTGAAGCCCGAGTCGCAGTGGCGCACCAAAGACCGTTGGTACTCGAAATGGCTCCCCGCCTTCGCCAAGCCCATCGTGCGCCCTCTCTGGCCCGAGACGATCTCCTCGGACGAGCTCGTCAACGAGATGAACGCGACGCTGACGCTCCCGGGTCAAACCAACGCCTGGACGATGCCGATCAAGAACCGCATCGACATGCTGACGACCGGCATCCGGACGCCTGTCGGCATCAAGGTCTTCGGCTCCGATTTGAAAGAAATCGAACGCATCGGCAAACAGCTCGAACAGACCGTTGCCCGGGTCCCCGGCACCCGCAGCGTCTACGGGGAACGCGTGGCCGGCGGCTACTTCGTCGACTTCGACTTGAAGCGCCGGGAGATCGCCCGGTACGGCTTGACCATCAAGGAGGTCCAGGAAGTCATCATGTCGGCAATCGGCGGCGAGAACATCTCGACGACGGTCGAAGGCCGCGAGCGCTACCCGATCAACGTCCGGTATCCGCGCGAGCTGCGCGACGACCCGGACAAGCTCGCCCGCACGCTCGTGCCGACGATGTCGGGCGCCCAGATCCCGCTTTCCCAGCTCGCCGACATCCGGCTGGTCGAGGGAGCCTCGATGATCCGCGACGAGAATGGAAGGCTCTCCGGCTACGTCTACGTGGACGTCGACACGGCAAAACGCGACATCGGCGGCTACATTGCCGACGCCAAGGCCGCGGTCGCGCGGGATCTCAAGCTCCCGACGGGCTACACGCTCATCTGGAGCGGACAGTATGAGGCGATGCAGCGCGTTCGCGAGAAGTTGAAGGTCGTCCTTCCGGTGACCCTCTTTTTGATCTTCGCGCTTCTGTACGGAAACACAAAGTCGTTGGGCAAGACGTTTCTCGTCCTTCTGGCCGTTCCCTTCTCTGCGGTGGGCGCGGTCTGGTTCCTCTACGCGCTCGGCTACCACATGTCAATCGGCGTCTGGGTGGGTTTGATCGCGCTTCTCGGCCTCGACGCCGAGACGGGAGTCTTCATGCTCCTTTACCTCGACCTCGCGTACGACGAGAGCAAAGCCGCCGGCACGATGCGGAGTCGCGAGGACCTGGAGGCCGCGATCATGCACGGCGCCGTCAAGCGGGTCCGTCCGAAGGTCATGACGGTGGCCTGCGCCTTCTTCGGACTGGTGCCGATCATGTGGTCCTCCGGCACCGGAGCCGACGTCATGAAGCGCATTGCGGCACCCATGATCGGAGGCCTCTTCACCTCCTTCCTGATGGAATTGCTGGTCTACCCCGCGATCTATCTGCTCTGGAAATGGCACTCGGAAGTGAAGAAGCGCGCGTCGACGCCGGAGCCGGCGCTCGCGCAGGCAACGCAAGGAGGTTGATATGTCCACAGCACAACCGCGGAAGGGGTCTGGCCTTTCAGGCATCCTTTCCTTCATCTTCCGATCGCGCAACCGCCGCGATTCGACCGCGCAACAAGACGTCAAACCGGCACTTTCTGTGCTCGAGAGCATCGAGCGCGAGCTCCAGGCCTTAACCGATCGTGCCGAGGCTGCGTTGAGGGATTCGGCTTCAGGAGTTGCCGAGGGCGTCCTTCCCCGTTCGTCAGCGCGTCCCCAGACCCCCGATCGCAGGACGTTGCTCCGCGAGGAGCGGAATGCCGCCCGGAACGCGATGGAACACGACATCGTCCGTCTGCACCGGCAACTGGAGACCGGGATCACGCCCGAGCGAATGGAAGCGCTCGCTCGCGTCCTCGCCGCTCACGCTCCTCCATCCGGGGAGACTCCCGGGATTCGGCTTCAGGATCGAATCGAAATTGAAGTCCTGCGCTGTCTCTATCGGCGCGCGGGAGAAGCAGGATGGAGTCGTCTGGACGACCTGCTCGCGCGAACAGGCCTCGCATGGCCTCCTCCCGACGGGCTGCCGTCGAGGAACTCCACTGAGGAGCTTCAGCGCCGCCGGGAGGCACACAACGAGCAGGTCCGAAAGGATTTCATACTCACTCCAGCCCCGCAGGCCGCCGCGCTGATCCACGGCACCGTCGAAGCCTGGCGATACGGTTACCCGGCCCGCAACTCCTACCTCTGGCTCCAGACGGCACTCCGCGCGGTCGCCGCCGCGCTCAAAGCGGAAGCTTTCGCCGCCGCCGTGGAGCTCTGGCTCTGGCGCTCCTCGGATCTCGAGGAAGAGATCCTCGAGTGTGTCTCCGAGAAGCTCGGAGACGCCCGGAGCATGCTGGAACGAAGCGCTCATGAGGTAACCGACGCAGCGGAAGTCGTCGCGAGGGTCGACGAGGTCTGCGGCAACCTGATCCCGCAAGTCGTCTGGAACCACGCGGCAAGAAGGTTGCGGAGAGGCTCGTGGCCGGTCTGGCCCGAGCAAGGCTCGGCGCGGCCGGCGAACGGCCTGCGAACAGATCCGGTGTGCGGAATGGCTTTTCCGGAGGAACGCGCGGTCGAGCAGCTGGAGCGCGCGGGCGAGGTTTTCTATTTCTGCAGCCTCTCGTGCCGGCAGAAGTTCGAGGTGCGCCCGCATGCGGAAACCGGGTGCCGCGAAGGTCTCGATTCATGAACGCCGGAGTCTGTGGGGGTTTTGACAGATAGGAGAGCCGTCATGAAACTCAACGTTCGAGCGGTCTTTGTCTCTTCCTGGGCCGTTGCCGCAGCGAGCTACGCGATCTGCGCTCTATTCGTAGCCGTGGCTCCTGCGACGACGTCGCAGTCATCCACGTTCGAATTAGTGCATTCGCATCGGGATACCGATTGCCCCCCATGCTAGCTTCGAGCTGCTTGCAAGGAGCGACGATCTCTTGAAGCCAGCAGTATTTGCCGTTGCGCTGTCGCTGATCTTCACGTTCGCGTGGGATAAAGGCTCTTGCTGCTGCTGCGCTCCGAACGGCGGGGAACCGGTGACCGTGAGCGCAGCGAATTGCTGCGCCCTCGACGCAACGGCGTGCGGCTCGCCTGCGCGCACCGTGGCAGCACCCGTCTCAGGCGGACCTCCGTCCCCGCTGCCCTGCCCTGCCGACTTTTCCAATGCAACCGCAAACGGCGCTCCCGACGCCTTCGTTGCGTTCTGCCCGATTCTCCAGCGGCAAGCCCAACCGCCTCGAGTCACTCCACCGAATCTCCCTCTGCTGATCTGAGAGCGGCCCCGCCCGAAGCCGAGACGACGAACCCGGTCCGTGCGTCCAAGCGGACGCGTGCGCCAGGTCATTAGTCGCACGGCCGAACTCTGAGCGTGCGATCTCGCCAAAAAAGGAGGTTTTCAGTGCGCATCCAGTCGAGGGTCTCCAGCCTAATCTTCCCCGTCGTCGTTCCGCTGCTGAGCGCCTTTCTCTGGTCTTTGGCGCCGGCGGCGGCTTCCGGCGTCGGCATGTGGTCACGCCGCTACGGGGTGCCTTGCGGCTATTGCCACGCCTACCCCAGCCTTCAGCTCACGGCCGAGGGGGCCGATTTCTTCCGCCGAGGTCACCGAGTCGAGAACGATTCCTGGGACAAGAACATCACCCATCTGATCTCCGCGCACGGCGAATGGGAATGGGACGTCGCGCAGCGACAACCCACTTCCTTCCAATCACCCGAGCTTCACATTCACGTCGGCGGCGCGCTGACGAAGGCCTTCTCCGCTTACGTCGATGCGAACGTCGCCGAAGGCCTCGAGACCGCCTACCTTCAGTACACGAATGAGTGGGGCAAGGAGTCGTATTTCACGGCCCGTGCGGGCAAGATCAGCCCCACGATCATCCGCAACTACGGCAACGGTCTGATGGCCTCCGCGTCCACTCCGCTGATCCTGACGGATACCACGCTCGCCGACAATCCCTTCACTCCGGCCCGGGACAGCTTTGGAATAGATCTCGCCGCACGCTGGAAGTCGATCTTTGTGCAGACCGGCGTCGTGAACGGCGAGGACGTGGAAGGTCAGGCGGCCGTCAACGACCACAAGGACTTCTTCGCGACCGGCGAATTTGCCCTCCCGGACGGGCTGAGCGGAGTCGGACTCTACTACTACCGCGGCGGCTACAGCCTTGGCGATCCGACTGTGGCTGCCTTTGCCGATAAATACGACAGGAAGGGCATCTTCGCGAACTTCACACGGGACCGCTTCCGCGTAGCGGGCGCATATCTCTACGGCAAGGACGAGGTCGCCACGATGTCCGACCGCAAGATTCACGGCTGGTACGCCCAGACCGACTTTCGGGCGACACCCTGGCTGGTGCCCTTCATCCGGTGGGACGACGTGACAACCGAAACCGACGAGGGAAAAGAGCGGATCCAGAAGGGAAATATCGGCGTCTCTATCCGGCTCTTCGAGTTCGAGGTTACATCCGGCCGCGTCGTCCTCGAGGGCTCTCGCCAGAGGGAAGGCCGTGTCTACACGACCGCCGGACTCTTCAACGTCCTATGGATGTGGTGAGGCCCTCTGGACGGCCGTGGTGAATAGACAGTGAGAAGTGGTTTCTCGCCGAACGCGGAAAATTGCGCTGCGTGGGCCACGAGGCCCACGCAGCTAGACAGAAGCGTCGACAAACAGAAACCGAGAAGGAGAAGGAGATGCGCTCGAGAAGAGACGGGCAAACAAGTCTCTTGGTGTTTCTGGGCTCCGTTGCCGTCCTGATGATTGTGGCCGGGCTGGCGTCAGCGGCAACTCCTGCGGCGGAGGTTCCCCTCGGCACCGACCGATCGGTCTCCCGGTCCGTTCGGACTAAGGCCGAACAGTACATCGACTACTGGAATGCCATACCGCTCACCGCGGACCAGCAGCGCGTGAAGGCCGAGGCGCTCGACGCGATCAAGGCCCCTTGCTGCAGCGAGTACACCATGGCGACCTGCTGCTGCCCCTGCAACCTGGCGAAGAGCGTCTGGGGGCTCTCGCACCACCTCATCGCGAAGAAAGGCTACTCGGCGCCGCAGGTGAAGAAGGCGGCGCTTCAGTGGCTTGAGTCCATCAATCCTGCCGGCTTCACCGGGAACGCCTGTTTCACCGGCGGCTGCAAGCGTCCCTTCGCCAAGAACGGCTGCGGTGGCATGGAAGCCACCCGGGTGATTGTGGGAGACGACGTGCAATGACACTGAGCGCAGTAGCGACAGAACTAATGCTGATGCAGCATGTCGACGGAGGCAGGCGCAGACTCGCCAGAAAACTAGCTAGACGATGCTATCCATGAATGGAGGACTCCTTGAAACTCGACACACGTGCCCTGGCCTACGGAGTTGCACTCGCTGCGGGAATCGCTTGGATCATCTGCTCGATCCTCGTTGCCGTGGCTCCAGCTGCCTCGATGGTCGTGAGCAACGACATGTTCCCTCTCACCGGGCGCGAGATCACGTGGGGCCTGACCTGGGGAAGCTTTCTCGTCCGGCCTGGTGGGCTGGACGCTTTCTCCGGGGTTCTTCGCAGCTTTCTGCGGCGGCCTCTACAACCGCCTCGCCAGGGCTCAGGCGACGGAGACGGCACCGCGGAGTTGACGTCTGCGTCTCGTGACTGCCTTCGAGGTCTCGCTCGTCCGGCGCGGCTCTTGCTACAAAGCCGCGGCGGAGGCTTCTCACCATGAGAACGTCCCGGTCCCTGGCTCTTGTCTTCGGATGGCTCGTCGCCAGCTGCGCGATCGCGCAGCATCAGCACCCTTCCGTTTCCCCAAGCCCGACCCCGACACCTTCGCCGTCGACTCAAAAGACTCCGACGCCGACCGACGCCGATTCGATGATGGGCATGGCCCATGGCGAAAAGCGGAAGCCAGACTCCGGCCGAAAACTGTTTCAGTCCGACATGAGCCTCATGACGGGTATGACCCCCGAGGATTCCATGGCCGGCATGGCAGAGCCGGGGTGGCACGTGATGGACCTGGGCGTGGCTCGGCTGTCGTACAACCATCAGGGCGGACAATCCGGCGGCAACGAGATCGAGTCGAGCAACTGGAACATGATCCACGCCCAAACGGCTCTCGGCGCGGGACGATTGAGCTTCATGATGATGAACTCGCTCGAGCCCGCAACGTACCCGAAGGCCGGATCGCGAGAGCTTTTCCAAACCGGCGAGAGCTATCGCGGAAAGCCTCTGGTCGACCGGCAACATCCGCACGACTTCTTCATGAATCTCTCGGCGACCTATCGATTTGGCATCGGAGCCGACTCCGGCGTGTGGCTCCAGGTTGCGCCGGTCGGCGAGCCGGCCTTGGGGCCTGTCGCGTTCATGCATCGCGCCTCGGCGGGAGAAAATCCAACCGCACCGCTCAGTCACCACTGGCAGGACTCGACGCATATCGCGTTCAACGTGATCACGCTGGGAGGCGGGTGGAAGTGGGTCGCTCTGGAAGGATCGGTCTTTCATGGGCAGGAGCCGGACGAGCACCGCTGGAACATCGAGGGTGGGAGCATCGATTCCGGTTCGGGGCGCGTCAGGCTCTTCTTCGGAGGGGGCTGGTCCGGCCAGATCTCCTACGGATTCCTGAAGAATCCGGAGTCCCTCGAGCCGGGCAATACCCACCGAACCACGGCGGCGCTCTCCTACGGAGGCCAAGGAGATGGTCCGCTCGCTGTGACGCTCGTTTGGGGGAGAAACGACGAGTCGCACGGGACGAGCGACAGCTTCCTGCTGGAGGCGGCCTACCAAATCACCGCTCGGGATCACCTCTATGGCCGCGCCGAGCTGGTCCAGAAGGACTCGACTCTTCTCTCGACGAAGGAAATCTCCGGCGGGGCACACGGTGGGGGCGGGAACTTGGCGCGCATCGGGGCGTACACGGTCGGCTATCTTCGGGACTTCGCTGTCGTCTCCGGACTCAAGACGGGAATCGGAGGAGATCTGACGATCTATAGCTTCCCTTCCTCGCTGAAGGTCGTCTACGGAGATTTTCCTGTCTCCTTTCACGCTTTTCTTCGGCTTCGGTGGGGCGCTCCGCACTCCGGCGGCGACCATTCAGGTCACACCGGGATGAAGATGTCATCGGAATGAGGCGAGCCGGCAAGATTTTCGTTGGGATTTTGGCGGTCGTCGGCGCGGCCGTGATCGGGTGCGGAGTTGCCTTTTTCATTGCCGGCATCGACGCGCGCCAGACGCCGAGTCAGGCGGAGACACGGGTCGCTCGAGCTCTCCGCCATACAGCCATTCCGGGTTCCGCGAGGAAGCGGCCGAACTCCGTCGCCGGCACTCCCGAGGTCCTGAAAGAGGCAATGGCCCACTTCGCGGATCACTGCGCTTCCTGTCATGGAAACGACGGCAAGGGCCAAACGGAGATCGGGAAGAGCCTCTATCCCAGGGCACCTGACATGACCGCTCCGGAGACGCAGCAGCTCTCCGACGGGGAGCTCTTCTTCATCATCAAAAACGGCGTCCGGTTCACCGGCATGCCCGCCTGGGGCAAGGACACCGCAGAGGACGACGCCGACTCCTGGAAGCTCGTCCACTTCATCCGCCAGTTGCCGAAGGTCACCCAGGCGGAGCTTTCAGAAATGGAGGTGATGAATCCCGTCAGCCCCATGGAACTCAAGGAACGAGAGGAAGAGGCTCGATTCCTCGAAGGGAAAGCGGAGTCTCCCTCTGCGCGCCGGCCGCCCGCCGGTCACAAACATTGAAAAAAGGATCTTCTCCATGAATCGCAAGCTCAGCCTTCTCGCCCTCGCCGTGTTGTTCGCCTTTTCGCCTGCCTTTGCACTGGCCCACGGCAAGGGTCACGTCAATGGGACGATCTCGGCGGTGAGCACCGATCAGCTCACGGTCAAGAGCGAGGACGGCAAGGAAATCCAGGTCGTCCTCACAAACAAGACCAAGTTCTCGAAGGGCAAGGCTCCAGCCACGGCGGCGGACGCCAAGGTCGGCTCTCGGGTCGTCGTGCACTTGGGCGACGACGGGAACGCAGCGCAGGTGCAGCTTCCCGAAGAGCAGCCGAAACAGTAGCGGCAGGTCGCAATGACCAGGCGATTCGTCGCGGTTCTCCTTTGCCTGACCGCTTCGGCGGCCCTGGCCCACGACACCTGGATCCTCCCGGTCTCCGGCTCGGTGCGCCCCAGGGCCGCCATTTCCTTCGACATGACGAGCGGCATGGCCTTTCCCGCGCTCGATCACGCCATCGCGGCGGACCGGCTGGCGGCGGCCTCTTTCAGGCTGCGCGGAAAGACGTCCGACATCCCGAACCGAACGGCGGGCGCGCACGCGCTGAAGCTGACGGTCACGCTTGGCGATAACGGGATCGCGGCGGTCTGGGCAGAGAGCAAACCGAACTTCATCGAGCTGACGCCGAAGCAGGTGGACGAGTACCTCGAGGAGATCGGCGCCACGGAAACGGTCGGGCGCGAGTGGAAGGCCCGCGGCGCCGGCGCCGGGGAATCGGGGGGACCGCAAGGCCCCCCGCTGACTCCTAGATGGCGCGAGAGCTACACGAAGCACGCCAAGACGTTCGTGCGCGTGGGCGAGCCCGGCCAGGACTCCTCGTGGAAGGAGCCGGTCGGGATGGCCTTCGAGATCGTCCCCGAGCAGGACCCGACGGCCCTGTCTTCGGCCGACGTCCTGACCGTCCGTCTCCTCAAAGACGGCAAGTCCCTGGCCGACTTCCCTGTCGGCCTCGTCTTCGCAGGAGCAAAGTCGGGCTCCATCCAGAAGACCGATGCGCAGGGGCGGGTCTCGTTCCACCTCGGCAAGTCGGGGTGGTGGCTCCTGCGCGCCACACACATCGAGCGGTCCTCGAAGCCCGACATCGACTGGGAAAGCCACTTCACGACGCTGACGTTCCAGACGGGACCGAAGAAGTGACCCCGAAGACTGCTGGGCCAGAACCGAAGGAAATAGCCTCCGCCCAACCGGCGCCCGTTGGCGCTTCAGGGCGCACCGAATGGACTTGCCCGATGCACCCTCAGATCGTTCGCGACGCGCCCGGCAACTGTCCGATCTGCGGTATGGCGCTCGAGCCGCGCACCGTCAGCCTCGAAGCGCAGGAAGAGAACCCCGAGCTCGTAGACATGACTCGCCGCTTTCGGGCGAGCGCCCTTCTGACCGCGATCCTCGTGATCCTGGCGATGGGACACCTTCTGCCGGGACAGCCTCTCGACGCGATTCCGCACCGGCTGCGCGTGTGGATCGAGCTTGCGCTGGCATCTCCCGTCGTGCTCTGGGGAGGCTGGCCCTTCTTCGTGCGCGCCTGGCAATCGATCGTGAACAGATCCCTCAACATGTTCACGTTGATCGGTCTCGGCGTGGCTGTGGCCTACGTCTACAGCCTCGTGGCGACTCTGGTACCCGGCCTTTTTCCTTCCTCCTTCCGGTCAGAGGGCGGCGAGGTCGGCGTCTACTACGAGGCCGCCGCGGTGATCGTCACTCTGGTGCTGCTCGGCCAGGTGCTCGAGTTGAAGGCCCGCAGCCGCACCGGTGCCGCGATCCGGGCGCTACTGGGTCTCGCGCCCAAGACGGCGCGTCGGTTGCGCGAAGATGGAGGCGAAGAAGACGTCCCGCTCGGAGAAGTTCGGGTTGGGGACCGGCTGCGCGTCCGTCCGGGGGAGAAAGTACCCGTCGACGGAGTGGTTCTCGAGGGCTCGAGCGCAGTGGACGAGTCGATGGTGACGGGCGAGCCGATCCCCGTCGAGAAGAAGCAGGGCGACCGCCTCATTGGGGCGACGATCAACGGAACCGGCTCTCTCGTCATGCGCGCCGAGAAGGTCGGCGCCGACACGCTGCTCGCCCGCATCGTCCAGATGGTCGCCGACGCGCAAAGAAGCCGCGCCCCGATCCAGAAGCTCGCCGACAAGGTCTCCGGTTACTTCGTTCCCGCCGTCGTCCTGGTCTCCGTCCTCGCCTTCCTCGTCTGGGCGATCTGGGGCCCGGAGCCGCGCCTGGCCTACGCCCTCGTCAACGCGGTGGCGGTCCTCATCATTGCCTGCCCCTGCGCGCTGGGGCTCGCGACGCCGATCTCCATCATGGTGGCTTCGGGCCGGGGAGCCTCCGCCGGCGTCCTCTTCAAGAACGCCGAAGCCATCCAGGTCCTTCGCAAGGTCGATACGCTGGTCGTCGACAAGACGGGCACATTGACCGAAGGCAAACCGAAGCTCGTGAGCGTGATCGCGGAATCGGCCGCCGACGAAGCCACGCTCCTTCGGCTCGCGGCCACTCTCGAGAAGGGCAGCGAGCATCCCCTGGCGGCCGCGATCGTGACCGGCGCCGAGGAACGCGGCGCGCCGCCTGGAAAGGCCGAGGCTTTCGACTCGGTGACGGGCAAGGGGGTCCGGGGCCGCGTGGACGGCCGGGACGTGGCGCTCGGCAATCGCGCCCTGATGGAGAGCCTTGGAATCGAATCATCGAGCCTCGTGGCGCGCGCCGAGGAGCTGCGCAGCGACGGCCAGACGGCCATGTTCGTGGCCGTAGACGGCAAGGTCGCCGGCCTCGTCGGCGTGGCCGATCCCATCAAGCAGAGCACACCGGAAGCGATCCGAGCCCTCCACGAGGAGGGAATCCGTATCGTCATGCTCACGGGCGACAGCCGAACGACCGCCCAGGCCGTCGCCAAGAAGCTTGGCATCGACGAGGTGATGGCCGAAGTCCTGCCCGACCAGAAGGCGGACAAAGTCCAGCAGCTCCAGGCTGAAGGCCGCGTCGTCGCGATGGCCGGAGATGGCATCAACGACGCGCCGGCTCTGGCTCGGGCCGAGGTCGGCATCGCCATGGGCACGGGCACCGACGTCGCCATGGAGAGCGCCGGCGTGACGCTGGTCAAGGGAGATCTGCGTGGGATCGTGCGCGCGCGGCGACTCTCCCGCGCCACACTTCGCAACATCAAACAGAACCTCTTCTTCGCTTTCGTCTACAACGCGCTCGGGGTCCCCGTCGCCGCCGGCGTCCTCTATCCCTTTTTCGGGTTGCTCTTGAGCCCGATGATCGCCGCGGCGGCGATGAGCTTCAGCTCGGTGTCGGTCATCGGAAACGCATTGCGGCTTCGGCGGGCACCGCTGTAAGAACGGAGATCGGGACAGGCAAAAAAAAGGGGCGAGACCTGCGTCTCGCCCCTCTCGATACCGCCCGAGTCGTCGCCGAAATCGAGCGGGTCTACTCTCCGACCGCTTCTGCCCAGATGACGAACGTGAACACTTTGTGTCCGCCGCCGAAGTCGGCCTCGTAGACCTCGGTGTGGCCGCCCCGAGACCGTTTGACCAGTTTGCCCCACTGCGCTGGCCCGTTCAACTCGATATCGTTCATCGCGGGCGGCGCGGCCGATCCGACGGTGGTCGAGCTGTCGAAGTGCGAATAGATCGTCACGAGCTCGTCGTAATCGTGCTTGTTCGGATGCTCGTTGTCTGGCGGCCCGTATGGGTTGCTCGTGTAATCCATGCAGGTCCCCAGGTTCGTATTGTTGAAGTTCGTGTCCTGGTGATCGAGACCAAGGGTATGCCCAACCTCCTGGCAGGACACCAGGTTTCGCCAGCCCGGGGTGTCGTACTGCGGGGTATCGAAGTATGTGTCGTTCAGCTTCACCGTGCCCTGTGTGATGTGGCTGCCGCTGACCCAGATCTGGGCGACCCCGAGCCAGCCGTTATTGCCGTAGGTCGCGTTGCACACCTCCACACGCCCGCTCGTGGGCCGGCAGTTGCGCGGCTTCGCCTGGCCGGGGACGATCGTCGTGTTCAGGACGCTCGAGGCGGTCCAATCGGAGGAAGTCGTTGCGAGATACGAGTCCCAGGTGGTCGAGACATTGTCGCCCAGCTTCAAGGTGAACGGGTTGCTCTGGCGGGCCCAGTGATAGCCGCCCCAGGAATGATTCGCCAGGGTGATGCCCGGGAAAGAGGCGAATACGAACGCGATCAGGACGACAACCGCAGGACGACGAAGACCCTTGAACATGATCCCTCCTCTTCGATCATTACTGCGGACCGCCGTCCGCGGCTGGCCCGCGCTCCCTTGACCTTCTCAAAGCCACTTTGTCTGATAAGTCGCCAGTCTGGACCCCTACCGCGGTGTCTGGTCGGCCCTTTACGAGAGGCGAAGAGGCGGCCGGACATCGAGATTAAGGGGATGCTACCACGGAATCTGATGCGAATGCATCACTCCCAGGCGCCCTCCGAGGCGGAAGATTCCGAGTTATTGCAATTTGGTATGGCCAGTCTTTTTGAACCGAGCGGAAGACAGAGCGGCGCCACCGAGCCGGGCCCTATCTTCGCTCGGACTCTGGAAGCTCTTGACTGGGCGCTGCTTCTGCACTACGCGATTCCCGAAAAAGAGGCCGCGGAGATCCGGGAGAGCCTCATCGAATGGTTCCACCGCTACGCGCGGCGGCCGGGACGCTCGGGAAGTCTCGCGGCTCTGCAGGTCGATCTCATCACCATGGCCTGCCGCGCCGGGCACGTCTACTGCTCGAGTCGCCTTGCCGAGCCGCGGGATCCAAACCAGCTCGTGGACCGATCCCTTGCTTTGGGGCCCGAGATCATCGCGCTCGAAGTTGCCAAGCACGTCGCATCCGATCTGCCCGGCCGGTGAAGCGCCGCCCCTGACCCTATTCTGCGGCGGGCTTGCAACAGCAGGGTTCCACCGTCTTTCCGGCCAGCGTGCAGTAAAGCTTGCCGTCCTTCTGGATGCAGCAGCACTTCTCGACGGTCTTCTTGGTTAGAGTGCAGGTCAACTTCGTCGACTTGGTCTCCTCTGAGCCGCGGAAGCTCCCAGGACAACCAAGCTGCCCAAGAGGACCGTCAACAGAGCGTTCTTCATGTTTCTCCTTTCGTAGTGCAACTGACCGGCGACCGGGCACTCGCTCTCATCGGGACGGTACCACCATCGAATTCGAGGCCTGAAGGCTCGCCGGCCCTGGTGCGTTTGAATCACGGGCTTCAGCGCCCCGCCGGGCAGAATCTTTTTCCAGGAGGACATGATGACCGTTCGGAACACCACCGTTTTGCTCTTCGCCCTGACACTGCTGTCCGCTGCCACGCTCAATGCCCAGGGCGGCGGCGTGACCTTGACCGCGGCGCCCATCACGTGGGACGTGGCTTCGAACGTGACGATGTCGGCCTGGGCCTACAACGGCACGGTGCCGGGGCCGGTTCTGCGCTATCACCAGGGCGACACGGTGCGCGTGACGCTCGTGAACAATCTGCCGGAGGCCACGACGATCCACTGGCACGGCATCCCGGTCCCCAACGGCATGGACGGGGTGCCCGGCATCTCGGCGCCCGCGGTCGCTCCGGGGTCGAGCTTCACTTACGAGTTCCCCGCGCCGGCTCCCGGGACCTACTGGTACCACCCGCACGCGGACGCCGCCTGGCAGATCGCCCGCGGCCTCTACGGCGTCCTCATCGTCGATCCGCCTGTCTCGGCCTCGAAGGCGTGGGACGACGAGGTTCTCGTTGTCATCGGCGACTCGAGCGGCGGAATGATGACTGGCCAAGGAATGCAATTTGCCAACCGTGGCCGCATGTCCGACACCGGCGGAATGGGCGGAATGGGCGGCACGGGCATGATGGGAGGCGGTGGAACGAGCGCGGCCGCCATGATGGCCTCGGGGCTGCTCATCAACGGCAAGACCGGTCCGGCCATTCCCGACGTTCGCGTCAAGCGAGGCGATCGGGTTCTCTTCCGCTTCGTCAACACGGGCAACATGGTCCACCCCATGCACGTCCACGGCCTGTCGTGGATGATCACGGCGACCGACGGCTTCGACCTGCCGGCTGCCGCTCGTTACAAGAAGGACACGCTTCCGATCAACGCGGGCGAGCGGTATGACGCGATCCTTCTCGCCGACAATCCGGGCACGTGGCTGGTCCATTGCCACAACCTGATGCACATCAGCGAGAGCACGACGGGAATGACGGGCCTCGCCTTCCGGCTCATCGTCGAGTAGACGTCGGTTCGTCGCCGCGCCTCCTATCCCGTAGGCGAAGCGGGATTGCGCTTGACAGGCGAGCGGACAACTGCTCAAATCCTCGTTTGAGGATTTAATGATGAAGCATGCCCGCGAGATTAAGGACCGGATCTACGAGCAATTCTCGAGGATCGGGAAGGCCATTGCCAGCCCTCATCGCCTGGAGATTATCGAGTTGCTCGCCCAGGGCGAGAAGACTGTGGAGCGGCTGGCGGCTGCCCTCTCCATCCCAGTCGCCAACGCCTCGCACCACCTGCAAGCGCTGCGCTCAGCACGCCTGGTCGAAACCCGCAAGGAGGGAACGTTCGTTTTCTACCGTCTCGCGGACCCCGACGTGTTCGAGCTAGCCCGATTGATCCGCGTTCTGGCAGAGCGCCATCTGGCAGAGGTCGACCGAATCGTCCATGCCTACTTCAAAGCCCGAGACAAGCTGGAGCCCGTCGGCCGCGAGAAGCTCCTCGATCGTTTGCGCGCGGGCGAGGTCGTCCTGCTCGATGTCCGTCCGGCAGAGGAGTACCGCGCTGGGCACATCCCGGGCGCGGTTTCCGTTCCGGTGGACGATCTCGAACGCCGACTGGCCGAGCTGCCGGCGGACAGAGAGGTCATCGCCTACTGCCGAGGGCCGTATTGCGTCATGGCGTTCCAGGCGGTCCAGAAGCTGCGGGCGCACGGCCGCGCCGCCCGCCGGCTCGTCGACGGCTTCCCGGAGTGGCGCGCCGCGGGGCTGCCCACCGAGACGCACGTGGAGGTGTCCTGAGCGGCCTACGTCAGGGTCCGGAGCCGTGGTTCGCGCTCACCAAGGGGCGCGCGCGATGAAGACCGCAGATCAAAGAATGGCGCCCGGCTCGGGCATCCAGCTCGGACTCGGTCCGAACCTCGCGCAGTTCTCGCTGCTTGTCGTCGTGAACGCCTTCGTCGGCGCGATGGTCGGCCTGGAGCGCACGATCCTCCCGGCCATCGCCGAGCAGGACTTCCACCTCGCGGCCCGGACGGCGGTCCTCTCTTTTATCGTCGTCTTCGGCGTCGTCAAGGCGCTCACCAACTACTTTGCCGGGCGGCTCTCGGACTCCATGGGCCGCAAGCGCGTGCTCGTCGGAGGCTGGCTCGTCGCGCTGCCGGTTCCCTTCCTCCTCATGTGGGCGCCCTCGTGGAGCGGGGTCCTTTTCGCGAACGCGCTCCTCGGCGTGAGCCAGGGCCTCACCTGGTCGACCACGGTCATCATGAAGATCGACCTCGCCGGGCCCGAGCGCCGCGGTCTCGCGATGGGACTCAACGAGTTCGCCGGCTACGGTGCCGTCGCGCTCTCCGCGCTGGCGACCGGCTACATGGCGGCAGCGTACGGGCTGCGGCCCCAGCCGTTCTATCTCGGGATCGCATTCGCCGCGATCGGGCTCGTGCTCTCGGCGCTTCTCGTTCGCGAGACGCACGGCCACGCGCGCCACGAGGCGAAGAACCACGCGACATCGGCCCACGCGGCCACGCTCTCGCAGCGGGAGATCTTCCTACGCACGTCGTTCAGGGATCGGAACCTGTCATCGATCAGCCAGGCCGGCCTCGTGAACAACCTGAACGACGGAATGGCGTGGGGCCTTTTCCCGCTCTTCTACGCCGCCGCCGGGCTGTCGCTCGAGCGCATCGGTTGGCTAGCCGCCATTTACCCGGGTGTCTGGGGCATCGGCCAGCTCTTCACGGGCGCGCTGTCGGATCGGATCGGACGCAAGTGGCTCATCGCGGGTGGAATGTGGCTCCAGGCGATCGGCATTGCACTGATCGTGCTGTCGGCGCGCCTCCGGGGCTTCGCGGCGGGCGCCGCACTCCTCGGCGCCGGCACCGCGATGGTGTACCCCACGCTCCTCGCCGCCATCGCGGACGTCGCGCACCCGACGTGGAGAGCGTCGTCGGTCGGCGTCTATCGGCTCTGGAGAGACCTCGGCTACGCGGTGGGCGCCCTGCTAGCCGGCGTGACCGCGGACTTGCTCGGCGTCGACGCCGCGATCTGGCTGGTCGCCGCGGTGACGTTCGCCTCGGGCGTGGTCGTGGCCGCCCGCATGCGGGAGACGCGTGCGATGGCGAAGGGCACCGACAGGAAGTGCATCTCGGTTGCCGAGGTGCAGGACCGGCTCCGGCGCGGCGAAGGCGTCGCGATCGTGGACGTCCGCTCGACCGAAGAGTTCGCGGCGAGCCACATCGACGGGGCGGTGAACATCCCGCTTGACGCGCTGTCCACAGAATTTGCGCGCCTGCGCACAGCGCCGGCAGTCGTCACGGTCTGCTCGGGTGGCCGTGGCCGATCCGATAAGGCCGCGCAGCTCCTGCGGGAACATGGACTCGTATCCGTCTGGTCGCTTTGCGGGGGCGTGCGCGAGTGGCAGGAACAGCTGATGCAAGCAAAGGGGGCCCGATCATGAAGATCCTCGTCACCATCAACGACGCCCCCTACGGTTCCGAGCGGGCGTACAACGCGCTTCGCCTCGCTGGCTCGCTCGCGAAGCGAGACGGCGTCGAGATCCAGGTCTTCCTCGTGGGCGACAGCGCCGCATGCGCCAAGAGCGGCCAGAAGGTCCCTCAGGGCTACTACAACGTCCAGACCATGCTCTCGGCGGTGACGCGGCGCGGAGTAAAGGTCGGCGTCTGCGGCACGTGTATGGAGGCGCGCGGCATCACCGAGGCGGAGCTCGTCGAGGGAACCCACAAGAGCTCGCTCGAGGAGTGGACGACGTGGACCGTCGAGGCCGACAAGGCGCTCATCTTCTGAGAGGGCTTCCTATGTCACAGACCGTGTTGATCCTGGGCGGCGGAGTGGGGGGGCTGGTGGCGGCGAACGAGTTGCGCAAGGCGCTGCCGAAGGAGCACCGCATCGTGCTCGTCGAGCGCGAGGCCTCCTTCGTCTTCGCGCCCTCGTTCCTCTGGCTCATGACGGGTGGCCGCACCGCAGGCCAGATCTCGCGCCCGCTCGCGCGCCTGGAGAAGAAGGGCATCGAGCTCGTCCGCGGTGAGATCGAGCGAATCGACGCCGACAAGCGGGAAGCCGTTGTGAACGGCCGCGCGCTCGCCGCCGACTTCCTCGTCATCGCACTCGGCGCCGAGCTGGCGCCAGAGACGGTACCGGGTCTCGCGCAGGCCGGCCACGACTTCTACACGCTGGCCGGCGCCGAGGCCCTTCGAGACGCGCTGGCCCGATTCGCGGGCGGCAAGCTCGTGGTCCTCACGGCGGCGCCGGCGTACAAGTGTCCGGCGGCCCCCTACGAGGCGGCGATGCTCCTCGAGTACCATTGCCGCAAGCGGAACATCCGAGAGCGGACACAGATCGATCTCTATGCGGCGGAGCCTGGACCCATGGGCGTCGCCGGCCCTGAGATCTCGAAGGCCGTCCGGCAGATGGTCGAGACGAAAGGGATCATGTACCACCCTGAGCACCAGGTGAAAGAGGCCGACGCGGAGGCGCGCGTTCTCAAATTCGCGAGCGGCGCGCAAGCGCCCTTCGATCTGCTCGCATTCGTGCCGCCGCACCGCGCTCCGCGTGTCGTCAGCGAGGCCGGGCTCGTCGGCGGGAGCGGCTGGGTCGCGGTGGACCGGCAGACGATGGAGACGACGCACGAGCGAGTCTATGCGCTGGGCGACATCGTGAGCGTGCCCCTCAAGCTCGGAAAGCCGCTGCCCAAGGCCGGCGTCTTCGCGCAGGCCGAGGCGGAGGTCGTGGCGAAGAACATCGCCCGCGCGATCACCGGGAAGGGGAAGCCGGCGGCCTTCGACGGCGAGGGCGAGTGCTTCATCGAGACGGGCGACGGCAAGGCCGGATTCGGCGAGGGCAACTTCTACGCGGAGCCGGTGCCGCAGGTGAAGATTTATCCGCCGGGGCGCCGCTGGCACGCCGCCAAGGTCCTTTTCGAGAAGGAATGGCTGAGGCGCCGGTTCTAGAACGGCCGCCCCCAGCAGCTGTGAGGCGACCGACGGTTGGCGGCTCGCCGACTGGGTTGTCCCGTACAGCAATTCGTGACCGAAGGGCCCGCCAGACGCCGATTAGCCCGAGACGAGCGGCCGGGGCACCGCCTATCCTCGTTTAGCCCCGGAGCGCCTTGTCCGCGAGAGGGCGGCGAGAAGAGGGCGCAGGGCGGGCGGCTCCTCGCCTTCCTGAAACGTGACCGACCGGCACAGGCCGGCCTCCTCAAGAGTGACCGTGTAGCGAAAACGGTCCCGCTCGGGACCTCGCGACGGCAGGCGTCGCGCCGGAGGCTTCCCGAGGAGCTTCTCGACGCAGTCCCGCACGGCCGCGACTTGCTCCGGCAGGAGGTCGCCGGGATCGAAGCGCGCCTCGCGGCGAATGCCGCCGACTCCTCCCGTGCGGACGAGCGTCACGCGCATCGGTCGAAGCCTCCGCGGCCGGTCACGGCGGGAGGCCGACTTTCTTCCACGCCTCCCGGACGGCGGTTTCCTCGACTCCGCCGGGGCCGAAGAGCTCGGCCGCGAGCGCCGTGCAGGTCTTAGCCGCCGTCGCGAAGTCGGCCGTCCGGCGAAGTCGGTCGCGCAGCGCGATGTACCAGATCCGCCCCGCCTTCTCCCAGGCGAAGCCCTTCAGCGCCACCGCAGCCAGGTAGAAAGCGCGATTCGGGATTCCCGAGTTGATGTGAACGCCACCGTCGTCTTCCGGGCCTCGGTAGATGTCCTTCATGTGGGCGGGCTGGGGGTCCTTGCCGAGCACGGGATCGTCGTACGCCGTACCGGGCGCCTTCATGGACCGGAGCCCGACACCCTTGACTTTCGGGGTGAAGAGGCCCGCGCCGATGACCCAGTCGGCGTCTGGCGCCTTCTGTTTCAGATGCCACTGCTTGAGCAGGGAGCCGAAGACGTCGGAGAAGTGCTCGTTCAGAGCGCCGGGCTCGCCCTCGTAATCGAGGTCGGCCTCGGCCCCGGTGACGCCGTGCGTCAGCTCGTGGCCGATGACGTCGAGAGACACGGTGAAGCGGCGGAACAGGTCCCCGTCGCCGTCGCCGTAGACCATCTCTTGTCCGTTCCAGAAGGCGTTGTCGTAATCCTTTCCGTAGTGGACCGTGGAGTCGAGCCGCATGCCGCGATCGTCGATCGAGTTTCGCTCGTAAGCCTCCCGGTAGAAGTCGTAGGTGAAGCCGGCGCCGTCGTACGCTTCGTCGACCGCAGAGTCCTTCGACTCGGGATCGCCCTCGGCGCGACGAGCCGTCCGGGCAGCTTCGTGCGGCCAGAAGCGTCGAAGACGGTCCGCCGCTTCTCTCCCACAGGCAACGGAGCCGCCAGCGCGCGAAGCGTCTCTCGCGCGCCCCGAAGCCGCTCGGACGCGGCGAAGCAGTCGAGAGCCCTCCGCCGCTGCTCTTCGCTCCCCGTTCGGCGATCGAGACGAGGATGTAGGGCGGAAGAATGAAGCAGGGAAAGCGCCCGGCCGGTTTCGCGCCCACACCCGAAACACTACGCCGCCAACGGCTTCTGGGGAAGCCCGAGGGACGCGGCCGACCTTTTTCTCTGACGGGTCTATTTGGCAGCAGGCTCGCAGCAGCAGGGGTCCACGGTCTTCTTCGCGAGCGTGCAGTAGAGCTTGCCGTCCTTCTGGACGCAGCAGCACGTCTCGACGGTCTTCTTCGTCAAGGTGCAGGTCAACTTCGTCGACTTGGCTTCCTTCCGAGCCGCGGCGGTTCCGAGAACGATCAAACTGCCGAGGAGGACTGTCCAAAGGGCCTTCTTCACGTTTCTCCTTTCCTCTTACCGAACCATGCGGTAGATCACGTCCAAGAACTCGTCGTAGGTTTGCCTTCCCCGACCTGACTGGATCCCATGGGTCACGCAGCTTTCCAGGTAGTTGCGCACCATGATCTTGCTCGCGGCCCGGAGAGCCTCCTGCGCCGCGGCCATCTGCTGGAGGATTTCCCGGCACGGCCGATTGGCGTCGAGCATGCGTTCGATCCCGTCCACCTGTCCGCGCGCTCTCCTGAGACGCCGGCGCACCTCGGCCCTCCGCTCGGTGGGAACGAAAACTCGATCGAATACCGGCAATGGCGGAGCACGACGACTCATTGCGCCCCCCTTTTACGGAGGTGAGCATATACTCCCAGTGAGTATACCGCAAGGCGAGCAGCGGACGCCCCGACGCGGCCGAGCCGTGGGATGTGAGACACTCAAAAGGCGTTCGAGGTATCGAAGAGACGTTGTGAACCGCCATCGACAGCCCGCCCTGCTCTTGACGGCCCTCTTCGGCCTCGCCCTCATGGCGGGACCGGTCGGGCCCGAGTGTCGCTCCTGCTGCCCCGGTGCGGGTGCCTCCGTGCCCGTCATGTCGAGCCTCGGCTGCTGTGGGGACGATTGCGCGCGGTTCGTGAGCGGGCAGAAGCAGCCCGCGGTCGATCGTTCAGCCCGGACGACCACAGCGGCTCCAGGCATGACCACCATCTTTGATCCCTCTTCGGCGCAACCGCTCGCGATCCATCCGAGCGCTATCCTGCCGCTCGCTCTCGCCCGCTCGGCTCCAGCCGAGGCACCCACTCAACCTCTGCGCATTTGAGACTCTCTTCGTCCCGTTGACGGACCGGCCGGGAACTCGCCCGGCCGTAGAGAGGGAGTTTCGAAATGCGCTCGAGAATTCTTACGGCACTGGCCTTCCTCGCGGCAGCGTCAGCGGCCGCGCAGGAGCCCGACTGGAAAACCCGCCTTGGTGCCGCGATCGGCAACGCGACCATAAGCAACCCCGAGCTCAAGGCCATGGAGGCGCGCATCGAGGCTTCGAAGCAGAGGGTCGCGCAGTCGACGGCACTGCCGGACCCCGAGCTCGAGCTCGGGATCAAAGACCTTCCAGTTTCCAGTCCTTCGCTGACGCGCGATGACTTCACCATGGAGATGATCTCCGCCCGGCAGAGATTTCCCGGATTCGGGAAACTCTCCGCCGAGAAGCGGGTCGCCGAAGCGGAGCTCTCCGGTCTCGTCCGGGAGCATGACCGCCACATCATCGAGATTGCCGCCGACGTCGCCGATTCCTTCTTCCACCTGGCCGAGCTCGACTGGAGGGTTGCAATCATCGACGAGACGCGGCAGCGGCTCTCCGATGCGGTGATTTCTGCGCGCGAGCGCTACCGCGTGGGCAAGGGTGCGCAGGCCGACGTGCTTCGGGCGGACCTGGAGAAGACCGCTATCGAAGACCGGCTCGCGTCGCTGACAGCAGCGCGGCGGTCGGAGGCGGCGCGCTTCAACGCGCTGCAGAACTCGACCCCCGCGACGTACGTGGCGCCGATCGACGTCGAACCAGGCTTCGAGAGGCGGGTCGCCCTTCGGACCGCCACGGCGCCGGATGAGCTCGTCGAGCAGGCCGAGCGCGAAAGCCCGGCGATCGCGGCGGCGAGCGCGGAGGTCCTTCGCGCCAAGGAACGCGTCGAGCAAGCGCGCCTCGAGCGCCGGCCGGACTGGATGCTCTCGGGCTACTACGCGCGGCGCGAAAAGTTCGAGGATCTGGCAGGAGTCTCGGTCTCGTTCAATCTCCCTTGGGTTCATCCGCGTCGACTCGAGGAGCGGCGCGCGGAACGACAGGCCGAGCTCGAGTCCGCGCGGGCTTCTCTCTCTTCCGTGCGCAATGCTCTGCGCCGCGACATCGAGCAGGCCTGGGCGGAGCTCGCCAAGAGCCGGGATCAGGTTCGCCTCTACGAAGACTCGATCCTTCCGCAAGCGAAGATCAACTACCGCGCGGCGCGGGAGGCCTATGCGGTCGGCGCGATCGATTTTCTGACCTACGTCCGGGCGGCGACCGATCTCGACATGTATGAAAGCGAAGCGGCCGAGCGAGAGACGGGAGTCGGGCGCGCGCTGGCCATGCTGCAAAAGGCGTCCGGCTTACCGCTCATCGAAGGCACGCCTGCACCGGAGGGAGATCATGAGAAAAAGTAAAACGCTCGCGCTGATCGCGGTCGGCTGCCTCCTGGCCGTGCCGCCGATTGCCTGCAAGAAGAAAAGCGCGACGAAAGAGACGGAAGCAGGAAGTCGAGCCTCGGGCAAGAAAGTCCTCTACTGGTACGACCCGATGAAGCCGGAGGCCCACTTCGATAAACCCGGCAAGTCTCCTTTCATGGACATGCAGCTCGAGCCCAAGTACGCGGAAGAGACGCCGGCGGCAGGCGCCGCCCCCCAGAAGAAGGTTCTCTACTGGTACGACCCGATGAAGCCGCAAGTGCATTTCGACCATCCCGGCAAGTCTCCATTCATGGACATGCAGCTCGAGCCCAAGTACGCGGAAGAAGCGCCGGCGGCAGGCACCGGCGCACCTCCGCCCGGGTTCTCGGTCGTCAAGATCCCGCTCGAGCGCCGCCAGGAGATCGGCGTGACCACCGCGAAAGTCGAGAAGCGGACGATCAGTGGGGCGATCGAGACCAACGGGGTCGTCGCCGAGGACGAGGGACGGTTGAACGCCGTCAACGCCAAGTTCGCCGGGTACATCGAGAAGCTCTTCGTCGACCGCACCGGCCAGCCGGTGCGTCGCGGCCAGCCCCTCTTGACGGTGTACAGCCCGGATCTCGTGGCGACCGAACGGGAGTTCCTGCTCGCCTTGGAGAACGCCCGGCGCCTCTCTTCGGGAAGTCCGCAAGCCGCGGCAGACGCCTCTGCGCTTCTCTCCGCGACGCGGCAGCGGCTGCGCCTCTGGGACATCCCAGACTCCGAGATCGATCGCATCGAGAAGAGCGGCGAAGTCTCCAAGACCCTGACGCTCTCCTCTCCGGCCTCGGGCGTCGTACTGAAGAAGGACGCGGTCGCCGGTCTCGCCATCATGCCCGGCATGCCGCTCTTCACCATCGCGGACCTCTCGACTGTCTGGGTCTTAGCCGACGTCTACCAGTCCGAGATGGCCATGATAGCTCCTGGAAACGCGGCCGTCGTCTCGGCTTCGTTCCTCCCGGGTGAGACCTTTCGGGGGCGGGTCGATTTCGTCTACCCGACGCTGACCGAGGATACCCACACGGTCAAAGTGCGCCTCGTGATCCCCAATCCAAAGGGGTTGTTGAAGCCTGGAATGTTCGTCCGCGTGTTGCTCTCCGGCAAAGACCGGGCGGCGCTGGCGATCCCGCGCTCCGCTCTCATCCAGACTGGTGAGAGACAGATCGCGTTCGTCGAACCGTCCGCGGGCGTCTTCGCGCCGCGAGAGGTGAAGACGGGCGTGCAGGGGAAGGACTTCGTCGAGGTGCTTTCTGGCCTTTCCCAAGGCGAGACGGTGGTGACGTCTGCCAACTTCTTGATCGACTCGGAGTCGCGGATCGGCGCCATCGGAGCAGCGCCGTCAGGATCTGCGGGTCAGCCGGCGCAGTCGCTCGGCAGCAAACCCACGCCGGGAGGGCCGCCGCAATGATCGAGAAGCTGATCGCGCTCTGTGTCCGCAACAAGTTCCTGACAGTCGCGGTCGTCGCGGCTGGCTTTGGCGGCGGGCTCTGGGCATTGAAGCGCATTCCACTCGATGCTCTTCCCGACCTCTCGGACGTTCAAGTCATCGTCTACACGAACTGGGAGGGGCAGAACCCCAACCTGATCGAGGACCAAGTGACGTACCCGATCGTCTCGGCCCTGATCTCCGCGCCCAAGGTCAAGACTGTCCGCGGTTACTCGTTCTTCGGCTTCTCCTACGTCTACGTCATCTTCCAGGACGGGACCGACCTGTACTGGGCGCGAAGCCGCGTGCTCGAGTATTTGAATGGCCTGAAGGGGCAGCTCCCGCAGGACGTCAACCCGAACCTGGGGCCGGATGCGACGGGCGTGGGTTGGGGGTTCGAGTACGTTCTCGTGGACAAGACAGGCCAGCACTCGCTGGCCGACCTGCGGACGTTTCAGGACTGGGATCTCTCCTACTGGCTCCGGGCCGTGCCGGGTGTCGCGGAAGTCTCCTCGGTCGGCGGGTTCCAAAAGCAGTATCAGGTCGAGGTCGATCCAGTGAAGCTCGCCTCCTACGGCATCGGTCTGCAGGAGGTCCTCGAGCGCGTCCAGCAGTCCAACGGCGACGTCGGCGGGCGTGTGGTCGAGTGGACCGGCCGCGAGTACATGGTCCGCGGGCGCGGCTACATTCAGAGTCTCGAGGATCTGCGCAAGGTCCCGATCAAGGCTCGCGTCAAGAGCGGCACTCCGGTGTACCTCTCCGACATCGCCCAGATCCACTTCGGGCCGGAGATGCGGCGTGGCGTCGTCGATTGGAATGGCGAGGGGGAAGCGGTCGGCGGTCTCGTCATCGTACGCTCCGGGGAGAACGTTTTGAACGTCGTCGAAGCGGCGAAGAAGAAGATCGCGGAGCTGGCGTCCTCCTTCCCGCCCGGAGTGGAGCTGAAGATCGCGTACGACCGCTCGGAGCTGATTCATCGCGCGATCGACACGCTTCGCCACACGCTGATCGAGGAAATGATCGTCGTCGCGCTCGTCATCATCGTTTTTCTCTTCCACTTTCGCTCCTCCCTCGTGCCGATCATCGTGCTCCCGGTCGCGATCGTCATCTCCTTCTTGCCGATGGTTCTCCTTCGCGTCTCCTCCAACATCATGTCGCTCGGAGGTCTTGCGCTCGCCATCGGCGTTCTGGTCGATGCCTCGATCGTGATGGTCGAGAACGCGCACCGACACTTGGCGGCGGCCGGTCGCGGCGTAAAGGGCGGTGCGCACGAATCAGCGATCGTCGCCGCGTCCCAGCAGGTCGGACGCGCGATCTTCTTCTCGCTGATCATCATCGTCGTCTCCTTCCTGCCCGTCTTTCTCTTGACTGGGGAGGAGGGGCGCCTCTTCCATCCCCTCGCCTTCACCAAGACCTTTGCGATCGCGGCGGCCTCACTTCTCTCCGTCACCCTCGTGCCGATCTTGATGCTTGCCTGGATGCGCGGGCGGATCCGGGCGGAGGAGGAGAACCCGGTGGCGATGTTCTTTCGCAGGGCTTACTCGCCCGTCCTGAACTGGGCGCTCCGCCGGCCGAAGACGACGCTTCTGATCAACTTCTTGCTGGTCCCGGCCGTCATCCCGCTCGCTCTGTCCTTGGGCACCGAATTCATGCCGCAGCTTCGCGAAGGGTCGTTGATGTACATGCCGACCGGGCTTCCGATGATGTCCGTCGAGCAGGCACGCGACGTTCTGGTCAAGACAGACGGGATCATCATGACCTTTCCAGAGGTTCGGTCGGTCCTGGGCAAGGCCGGCAAGTTCGACAGCTCGACGGATCCGGCACCCGTCGAGATGTTCGAGACGACAATCGTCTTAAAGCCTCGGGAGCAATGGCCGAAGACTTTTCATCGGCGTTGGTACTCGGGCTGGCCCGACTGGATTAAACCGGTCTTTCGGTCGATCTGGCCGGAGATGCGCGTCTCCGCCCAGGACGAGCTCATCGCTTCGATGAACGAGAAGCTGCAGATTCCCGGCATGCCCGTGGCCTGGACCCAGCCCATCCGAAACCGTCTCGACATGCTGGCGACGGGCGTTCGCACACCGGTGGGGGTCAAGGTCTACGGCTCCGACTACTCGACGATCGAGAAGGTCAGCCTGGACATTGAGAACGCGCTGAAGGATCTACCTGATGCCCGCAGCGTCTATGCCGAGCGCACTACCAGCGGTTCCTATCTCGACTTCGCTGTGGACCGCGATGCCGCGGCGCGCTACGGGCTGTCGGTCATGCAGATCCAGAACACGCTCGAAGCCGCAACAGGAGGCAAGATGGCCACGACGACGGTCGAGGGGCGCCGGCGCTTCACCGTCCTCGTGCGCTACCCGCGCGACTTCCGAAGCGACCTGGAACAGCTCAAAAGAATCCTCGTCATGACCCCCTCGGGAGCCCAGGTTCCGGTGGGACAGCTCGCGCAGATCCGCGTCACGACCGGCCCTCCCATGTACAAGGACGAGAACGGCCGGCTTTCGGGCGTCGTCTACGTCGATACGACGACCTCGGATCTCGTCGGCTTCGTCCATGCAGCGCAGCGCCGCGTGGCCGAGCGGGTGAAGCTTCCGGCGGGCGTCACGGTCGATTGGACCGGACAGTTCGAGTTCCAGGTCCACGCGCGCAGGACCCTTCAGATCGTCCTTCCGATCGTCTTCACCGCGATCTTTCTGCTCTTGACGATGACTTTCCGGTCCGCCTCCGAGGCGTCGATCGTGATGCTCTCGGTCGTCTACGCGATGACAGGGGGCGTGATCCTCCAGTGGCTCTTGGGCTACAACTTCTCGGTCGCGGTCTGGATCGGCTACATCGCGCTCTACGGCGTCGCGGTCGAGACCGGCGTCATCATGGTGATCTATCTCCACGAGGCGCTCGATCACCACCTCGCCAAGGGCGCGCTGACGCGCGAGGACATTCTCGAAGCGACGCGCGAAGGCTCGGTCCTGCGCCTGCGGCCGAAGCTGATGACCGTGGCGGCCGCTTCTCTCTCCCTGGTCCCGATTTTCTGGTCCACGGGAGCCGGCTCCGAAGTCATGCGCCCGATCGCCACGCCCATCATTGGAGGCATGGTCACTTCGACCATCCACGTCTTACTCGTGACGCCGGTAATCTTTCTCCTCATGAAGGAGCGGGCTCGTAAGAAGGGAAAGCTGCGTCCCTCGGGGATGTCGCCCGAGAACCGGCCTCGAGGGAGCGAGCCAGTAAAGGGAACACAGATTGCAGGGTCTGGGGGGCCGCCGGGAACATACGAGGGGGCTTGAGGTCCGAGCTCGAAACGTTCCCAGCCGGTCACATGCACGTCGAAGCGGGACTGGAGGTCCAAGGCAAGTCCCTTTGGAGGACCTTCTGGGTCGGCGACACGATCCGTGGCGATTCCGAGGACCGGCGCATGACGGCCGATGGATTGCCCGTCTTCCCGATGGCACAATCCATGATCTGGGGCGTGACGATTCCGTGGAACTTGATCGCCAGCATCGGAATCGGCGTCTGGCTGATGTTCGCGCCGGCGGTGTTCGCTAGCTCGGGGAGGGCGTCCGACAGCGACCACCTCGCTGATGCGCTGATCGTGACGACGGCCGCCATCGCGACCGCGGAGGTCACGCGTGCCGGCCTAGAGGACGTGGACTTTCTGTTGTCCGCGGAGCCCGCGGACGCGATGGCCGCTTACGGCCGGGTGGCGCCGCGCTACGAGCACTTCCGAGAGCTTTGGTTGGTCGCCGGCCTCATGGAGCATCGGCAACGACTGATCGGCTCGCATGGAGGACGTGCCGCCGATGCAGGTCTGAGTTACTCCGCGGGAAACGAGGTTTTCAGGTCGCAGGAGAAAGGATGAATCGATGTCGAACGGAAACCGAGGCAATCCCTTGCTCTGGATGCTCGCGGGCATCGGAGCCCTCGCCCTGATCCTCATCGTCGCCGGCCTGTTCATGCACGGCTCGATGATGGGCGGAATGGTGGGAGGCGGCGGCATGATGGGAGGCGGCTTCGGCTGGCTCCTGGGCCTCCTCCTGGTCGTCGGGATCGTCGCCGTGATCGTGATGCTCGTGAGGCGACCGGGCTGACCAGGGATGATGCCTATAATGAAGCCCATGGCCGGTTCCGCCACGGTTCGATTCACGTACCAGGATTATCTGAACCTGCCGGAGGACCGCCGCTATGAGCTCATCGACGGGGACCTGCTGTTGTCGCCCTCGCCGACGGAGAGGCATCAGAGAGCCCTGCTCAACCTCGCTGTCTTGCTTTCCGCTTTTGCGGAGGCGAACCATCTTGGTCGGGTCTACGTTGCGCCGTTCGACGTCGTGATCTCGGATACGGACGTCATGCAACCTGACATTCTCTTCGTTTCAAACGAAAGAGCTTCGCGGATCGGCGAGAGGGCCGTTCACGGAACACCCGATCTGGTCGTCGAGATCCTTTCTCGCTCGACCGCGGAACGAGACCGTACCATCAAGGCAAAACTCTACGCTCGCGCGGGAGCACGCGAGCTTTGGCTGCTGGATCCGGTCGCGAAGACCTTCGAGGTTTTCGTCAATACCGAGAGCGGCTTTCAATCCAACTCCATCTCCGGCGCCGACCAGATCGCCCGCTCTCCTCTGCTGCCCGATCTCGCGATCGAAGTCGCGAAGCTCTTTAGCTGAGCAATATATAAACTGTGGGGCATTCTCCGGGGGCGGCCGCGACAGCAGTTTTCGTTCCGGCTCTCGCGCTGAACTTTGGGTGGGAGCTTCTCCAGTGCTCCCTTTACGTCATGCCGCCGGATACCGGCTCCATCTGGTGGCACTGCTTTCGGGCAGGTGTCGGAGACGCGGTTCTCGTTCTTCTGATCTGGGCTGCCGGCTGGCTCATTTTCCACGGCGCGTTCTGGTTCGAGAACTCGGGCGCGGGAGGCTACGCCCTGATGGTCCTTGGCGGACTCTGCGTCGGCGGGGCAATGGAGTGGATATCGGTGCACTTGCTGAAACGCTGGACCTATGGACCGGAGATGCCGGTCGTCTTGGGACTCCAGGTTGGTCTTCTTCCACTCCTTCAACTGGCCGTTCTTTCTCCTCTCGTCTTCCGACTGGCGACCTTGTCGGCCCGCTGGCAGCGCGCGGCGGCTGGCGGCCGGTGACGAACCTCACCAATCGAGTGTCGCCCTTATCACCGGCGTCGCGCTGCGCTCGCCGCTCTTCGCTTCTGGCGATCCGCTCTTAGTCGAAAGTCATTCCCCGCAACGGCGTCTGCGCAAGCCGATCGCACCCGAGCCTATCCAGGTTTGGGCAGCCTTCGCAGGACCGGCGGTCGAGGATTTCGATGAGGGCCGCATGACATTGGCCGCAGTCGAGCCCGGCTCGACAGGAGTCGCCGATCTCGGACAGGCTTCCGGCCCCGCCCTCGAGCGCGCGGTCGACGTCACGATCGCTCGAGCCGGTACAGAGGCAGACGATCATGGAAACAGGGCCCGCCGGAAAGGGGAACCGCGGCCTGGTTGATACTGAGTCTCAATCACAAGTGGAGTATACCAACCAACCTCGGGGCGGATTGGTTCAAACGCATCAGGAAATCGGGTTTTTGGCATCCTATCCTCAGCATGAGACTGAGACTGAGTCTCATCTAACAGTCTGAAAAGGAAGGCTCACGGGAGGCTCCGATGAGGTCGCGACCAACCCTTCGCGTTTTCGCCGCGGGATGCCTCGATCTGCTGCTCGCTGCCGCTCTGGTCGCCGGAGAGCCGGGCGGCGCCCGCCCGATCCAGGACAACAGCTTCTTGATCGAAGAGGCCTACAACCAGGAGGAGGGGGTGATTCAGCACATCTTCAACTACCAGCGCGTCCGAGGGTCCGGCCGATGGCAGGCGACATTCACGCAGGAGTGGCCCGTCTCGGGCGTGACGCACCAGGTCAGCTACACGCTGCCCGCGGGGGCCGCGGCGTCGGGGACGGCGGTGGGCGCCGGGGATGCCGCGCTCAACTATCGTTATCAGGTCGTCGGCGACGGGGAGGCGCGTCTGGCCGTCGCGCCGCGCCTGTCTCTTCTCCTGCCGACGGGAGATGAGAAGCGGGGGCTCGGGGCAGGGGCTCTCTCGCTCCAGGTCAATCTGCCGGCGAGCCTGGCTCTCTCCGACGCGTTCGTCGCGCACGGCAACGCCGGCGCGACGCTCACGCCGAGGGCGCGCAACGAGCGTGGCGAGAGAGCGGGTACGAACGCGGCGAACCTGGGGGCGAGCCTCGTCTGGATCGGTGGACGCCGCGTCAACGGCCTCGTCGAGGTGGTCTGGTCCTCCTCCCAGGTGGTGACGGGACCGGGCACCACGCGCCGCGAACGCCAGATGCTCGTCAGCCCGGGCCTGCGCTGTGCGCTCGACCTGCCGGGAGGATTACAAATCGTTCCGGGGATCGCCTTTCCCTTCGGTGTCGGCCCCAGCCGCGGGGAGCGATCCGTCATCCTCTACCTTTCGTTCGAGCACCCGCTGTGGCAACCGGCCCCAGGGCCTCCCCCGCGACGGAGTGATTGAGATGGCATCCCGCAATCGACCGCGGCAGCAAAATCCCCCGGAAAGTGATAAAGAAGAGGGGCATGAAAGGAGTGCAGGCATGAAAAAGATCTTCATCCCACTGGCCATTCTCGCGCTCGCCCTCGGCCTCGGCCTCTCCACGACGACTTCGGCCCAGGAGAAGCCGGGCGACCAGGTCACCATCACCGGCTGGCTGACGGAGACCGAGTGCGGAGCGAAAGGGGCCAACGCGGGGCACGTCGACTGCGCGAAGAAGTGCGTCAAGGAAAAAGGGGCGAAGTGGGCCATCTACAATCCCGAGGACAAGTCCCTGTGGATCCTGACCGATCAGACGAAGGGCCCCGAAATGCTCGGCAAGCAGATCAAGGTCAAGGGCACCATGGACAAGGCAAAGAAAGAGGTCAAGATCTCCGAGTGGAATTTCGTGTAGCTCGATTCGACCCGCAGCCCTGAGCCCCGCGGAAGCGGGGCTTTCTTTTTGGGGCATCTTCCCGGCTGATTCGTCTGCATCATGACGCTCCACACCCCGGGCCCCAGTCTGTCGCGCAGGAGTTTTCGTGCGCGAAACGCTGAAGGATCGAGCTCATCTGCTTCGCGTCGCCGCCGTGTTCGCGGCGGGGCTGGTCGTATTCTTCATCGCCCGCGGTATCCTCGTCCCGGAAGGATTCGGTCAATACGGCCACTATCGGGCGCCGGCCTTGAAGGACGTCCGCGGCACGGCCCCCTCCTTCGCCGGCCGTCAGGCCTGCGCCGATTGCCACACCGACGTGCCCGACGTCTTGAAGAAGGGAAAGCACGCGGGCGTGGGCTGCGAGGCCTGCCACGGGCCGCTGGCCCGGCACGCGGACGATCCGGAAAAGCAGAAGCCCGCAAAGCTGGACGCTCGCAAGCTCTGCCTGACCTGCCACACGGCCAACGTGGCGAAACCGAAGAAGTTCCCTCAGGTCGATCCCGCGGCGCACGGCGAGGGCGCGGCCTGCACGTCGTGCCACACGACGCCACACGACCCGATGGGAGGAAGCGCCAAATGACGAGCGACCGCCGCGAGTTCCTCCTCGGCACAGGTAAGTACTTGCTTCTGACCGGGGCCGCCGCAATCGCCTTCGACAAGGTGATGGCGGGCACGCCGACCGAAGCCGACAACTACCGGATGACCGACCACTGGTGGGCTTTTGCGATCGACATCGAAAAGTGCATCGGCTGCGGCAACTGCGTGCGCGCCTGCAAGACGGAGAACGGCGTGCCGCTCGAGCCCTACTTCTTCCGGACCTGGGTCGAGCGCTACCACCTCACGCCGGACAAGCCGCTCCACCCCGAGGTCGACTCCCCCAACGGCGGCTACGACGGCTTTCCGGAGAGGTATCTCGCGGGCGACGGCAGCAAGAGCTTTTTCGTCCCGAAGATGTGCAACCACTGCACCGACTCGCCTTGCGAGCAGGTCTGCCCCGTGGGCGCCACGTTCCGCAGTCCCGACGGCGTCGTCCTGGTCGACAAGAAGTACTGCCTCGGCTGCCGCTACTGCGTCCAGGCCTGCCCCTATGGCTGCCGATACATCGATCCGCGCACGAGCACGGTCGACAAGTGCACGCTCTGCTATCACCGGATCACCCGGGGAAAGACGACCGCTTGCGCCGAAACCTGCCCGACGGGCGCGCGGCAGCTGGGCGACTTGAAGAATCCGAAGGACCCGATTCACGACTACCTGCGCAACAACAAGGTACAGGTCTTGAAACCTCAGCTGGGGACGGGCCCCAAGCTGTACTACGCGGGCCTCGACGGCTCGGTGCGCTGAGAAAGCGGAGGAAGAATGCCGCCCATCGAGCTCATCGAAGGTTTCATGTACCCGAACGAGGTGGAGCTCCAGTGGAGCATCCTGATCGTCCTCTACCCGTTCATCACCGGGCTCGTGGCGGGCGCTTTCATCCTCGCCTCGCTAGCCCGCGTCTTCAACGTCGAGGCCGTGAAGCCGACCTACCGGCTGTCCCTGCTGACGGCCCTGGCCTTCCTGATCGTGGCGCCGCTGCCGCTCCAGCTCCACCTGGGCCATCCCGAGCGCTCGTTCGAAATGTACCTGACGCCGCACACGACCTCGGCAATGGCCATGTTCGGCTTCGTCTACCTCTGGTACCTGCTCGCGGTCCTGCTGCTGGAGATCTGGCTCGACTACCGCAAGGAGATCGTCCTGACCTGGCGCGCGAGCAAGGGCTGGGTCCGCACGTTCTACGGGATCCTCGCGCTGGGCTCCGACAACATTAGCGAGGCCTCGCTCGCGGTCGATGAGCGTCTCGGCCGCATCATCACGATCGTCGGAATTCCGTCCGCGTTCCTCCTGCACGGCTACGTCGGCTTCATCTTTGGCTCGATCAAGGCGAACCCGTGGTGGTCGACGCCGATGATGCCGATCGTCTTCCTTTTTTCCGCGATCGTCTCGGGCATCGCCGCGGTCCTCCTGCTGTACATGCTGGTCTCGTGGCTCTCGGAGCGACCGATCGAGATGCCCTGCGTGGATACCATAGCGCGTTACCTCTTCTACGCATTCGTCATCGATTTCTCCCTCGAGCTTTTGGACCTGATCCACCGCGTCTACGAGGCAGACGAGTCGTTCCGCAGCCTCGATTTCATGGTGAAGACGAAGCTCTTCGTCTCCCAGATCGTCTTCCAGATCATTCTCGGTACGGTCGTGCCGCTCGGCCTGCTGGCGCTGACGCAGACCGTCCGCCTCTCCGAGCGCGCGCGCAAGACCATCTACGTCGTGTCAGGAGCGCTGACTCTCGTGGGCATCTTCGCGATGCGGTGGAACGTCGTCATCGGCGGCCAGCTCTTCTCCAAGAGCTTCCTCGGGTATACGACCTACAAGATGGCCTTCGCGACGAAGGAGGGCCTGCTGCCGGCGCTCTTGCTCATGGCGCTGCCGTTCGTGATTCTCTGGGTGCTCGTTCGGATCCTGCCGCCGTGGAAGGAGCAGGCGACCTGACGGCCGTCGCGCGATGGAAGAGCGCTTCGCGCGCCTCGAAGCCCGGCTCGACGAGCTGACGGCGTCGCTGAAAGCGCTCGAGGCGCGTTTGAGCGGCCTCGAAGCCGGGTCGACATCCGGCTCGTCCTCTTCCCTGGCGGGTGCCGCCGAGGGGCCGTCGACTCGGGCGGCCGGCGACGATTCCTGGGTCGCCTCGCTTCCCCTATTGGGTCGCAGCCTGCTCGTTCTGGGAGGCGCTTTTCTCATCCGCGCTTTGACCGATGGCGGCACGTTGCCGCGCGGCGCAGGCATCGCGCTCGGACTGGGCTACGCGGTGGCCTGGATCCTGGCCGCGGACCGGCTGGCGGGGCGGGAAAGAAGGCTGTCAGCCGTATTCTTCGGGTCGACCGCGGTCTTCATCGCGTCCCCCCTGGCCCTCGAGGGGGCGACCCGTTTCGGAGCTTTTCCGGCCTCCGCCGCCGCGGCGCTCCTCGCGGGCTTTACGGGGCTCTGCCTGATCGTGGCCTGGCGGCGCGACCTGCCGGTGCTGGCCTGGGTCTCCACGCTCGCCACGGTGGCGACACTGCTGGTGCTGCTGTTGACGACGTACGCCGTCACGCCCGTGTCAGCGGCCCTGATCCTGCTCGGCGCGGCGACCGTCGGTCTCGCCTACAGCCGCCGCCGCTGGCACGGCCTGCGCTGGCCCGTGGCCGTCGCAGCCGACCTTGTCGTCGCCTTGATGACCTGGCTCGCCGGCAGGCCGGGCGGGGCGCCGGGGCCCTACGCGGGCCTCTCCTCTCGGGCCGCCCTGTGGCTGGCCCTGGCCCTGCCCGTCGTCTATCTCGGCAGCGCCGCGCTACGCACTCTGGCCCGGCGCCGCGAGGTGTCCGGCTTCGAGGCCGTCCAGTCCGTCGCGTCTCTCTTGATCGGTCTGGGCGGCGCGGCCGCCGTGGGAAGAGCCACGGGGTCGGGGCAGTTGCCGCTCGGGATCGCCGGCCTGCTGCTCGCTGCCGCCTGCTACGCCGTGGCCTTCGCCTTTGTCGAGCGGCGCTCGGAGACGGCTCGCAACTTTCACTTCTACACGTCTCTGGCGCTGGGTCTCGCGCTGTACGCCAGCGGCCTGCTGCTCGAACGCGAACCCCTGTCGGCGCTCTGGAGCGCACTCGGCCTTTCCGCCGCGGCGCTCTCGACCCGCTTCGGCAGGACAACTTTGCGCTTCCACACGGTTGCCTATCTGGCGGCCGCCGCGATCGCGAGCGGACTCGCGGCGGCGCCGTTCGCCGCTTTCCTCGGTGCGGCCAAGCCGGGCCCGCCGCTTTCGCCGTGGGGGTCTGCCGCTCTGGCGTCTTCGGCCGCGTGCTTTGCGATCTTCGCCGCGGGCGCGCCCCGTGAGTCTCCCACGCGCCTGCCCGCGTTCGTCGCGGCGGTTCTTTCGCTCGCCGGCCTGGGAGCGCTCGCCGCCTGGCTCGTCATTCGGGTGGCCACGGAGGGCCACGATGCGGGCTCCATCGCGGCGGCGCGAACGGCGGTTCTCTCGCTTTCGGCGCTGGCGCTGGCCGCGGCCTGGCGATGGAAGGACCTGCCCGAGCTCAAGTGGCTCTCGTATGGCGTGCTCACCGTCGCAGCCGCCCAGATCCTGTTCCAGGATGTGCCGGAGGGCCGTCCGGCCACTCTCGTCGCGGCTCTGGCCGTCTACGGGGTGGCGCTCACGTTCGCGCCACGCTGGCTGCGGAGAACCTGAGGGCTGCCGAGCCTCGGCGCGTCGCGGCGAGGATCTGTGCCGCCAGGGCGAGCAAGCCCACGTCGCGCCAGATCGCGAGTCTCATGTCGGCGAGGCGCTCGGCATCGGTTCGCTCGACGTTCGACCTGCCGAAGCAGGCGCAGTCGATCGGATGACGGCGCGCCAGATTGATCGAGAGCGCTCCGATGAACACGACGAGCAGAAGGGCGAGGAGGCCGGCCGCCGTGCCGCGCCAGAGGCCGAGGAACAGGGCAAGCCCCGTCAGCAGCTCGAGCCAGGGCAGCGTGAGCGCGAGCGCGTTGACCGCGGCCTCCGGGAGCAGCCGGTAGTTGTGAATCTCGTGCGCGAAGCCGGGCGGGTCAGAAATCTTGGCGACCGCCGCGACAACGAAGAACGCCGCCAAAACGAACTGCACCCGAACCGTCAGCCACGGCGAGAGGAGCTTCTCCTTCAAGGCTTCTCCCCCTTCGAGACGGCGAGGCCCCGCCGGACCCAGTCCGGGTATCCGTCCTTGTAGACGAGCACGTTGTTGAAGCCCGCGAAGAAGAGCTTCTGGCCGAGCGTGTGGGAGTCCTCGCAGTCTCCGCCGCTGCAGTAGACGACGATCGGGGCGTTCGAGTCGTGCCCCTCTCCGAAGAAGCCTTTGACCTTGTCATCCACGTCCGCCTCCCACACCGCGAACGGCCGCGCGCCGGCGATGTGCCCATCGCGATAGACCGAAGTCCGCCGCGCGTCGAGAAACGGAACGTCGCCGCGAGCGTGCAGGGCTGCCACGTCCGCGCCGGAGATCTCCACCCAGGGCTTGTCCGGATGCGGCGAGAACTCCCCCTTCGCAGAGGCTACGGAGGACGACCCGTCCGCCTTCGAAGGCTTATCCTCCGAAGCCGCGCCGTCGCCATAGCGGCTTTGGCGCGTCGGCGACTTGGCGGAGGAGGACGCTTCGATGCTGCCCGTCCAGAGAAGCTTGCGCTCTGAGCCGGCGAAGGCGTTCGAGATTGCGGCGCAGGCGATCGCCGCCGCGACCAGCGCGAGGGCTCGCGAGAGATTCCGCATTTGCCTGCGTCCAACGTGGCCCCGCCAGCCCAAATTCCACCGATGATTCCTTGTCCGGCGTGGCCTCGACGACGCCGCTCCCAAGGGGCGCGAAACGGTCCTGTCCGGCTACTGTTTGTCGTAGACGGCGGTGCTGCTGACCTTCTTGCCCGTCGAATCGGTAGCGCTCGTCCTGACCGTGCGGGTCTTGCCGTCGGCTGCTTCGACAATGCGACCGGTCACGGTCACCTTGCCGCCCTTCTTGGCCGCGAATTCCAGCGTCCGATCGTCAACTTTCTTGTAGGACCGCGCGTCTTGATTCGGATCACCGGTGACCGGGTAGTCTTTGCCGTCGAACTTGCCCGCCTTGCCTTCGCTGTTGACGCCATCCACCGTCACCTTCACGTTGTCCCCCGCGGCCTCATAGACAACGGTGGTGTTCTTCGTCGCTCCCGGGCCGAACTTCGACTTGGCCTCGTTCAACTTCCAGGTGCCCATACTCACGTCTGCGGCGAGGCATACCGCGGCGCCGGCGAAAAGCACACCGAGTGTCGTCAGGATCGTCTTCGGCTTCATGTCTCCTCCTCTTGCGGCGATTCTACTGTGTCGCCGGGCTCGAGCCGAGCTGAGGCCCGAAACCCCGGCCGGTCCCTTGATCCGACGCGGATCAGCACGGCGGGAGTCCCGGATCGGTCACGCGTCGAATGCGGCGGCTTCGAGGCAAACCTCCGCGCAGCCGCGGCGCGCCGGCCAGAGCGTGCACGCCGCCACTCGGACGTTCTCCCTGCCCAGCGCGGCCGTCACGGCGACGTGGCGCGCGTCGGCGGTCACCCGCGCCGCTCGGCCCGCCTCCGGACAAATGAGGACGCGCGGCTGCCTGTATCGCCCGGCCGCCGTGAGAGCGACGGGAAGGACGACGAAGAGAAACCCCACGGCCACGACGCCGAGGATGACGAGACCCGGGTCTTTCATGGCTGCCTCCTCACCTTCTCGACCCATTCTGCGGCGCGGGCGTCAGCCCGCATGGTGCAAAGGCATCAGGCTGCGCCCCCCCTCTAGCCTCCGAACTCTTGGATCCTCGCGACGAGCCGGTCGGCCTCCTCGGCGCCCAGGAGCTCGTCGGTCCCGGCGTACAAGACCTCTTCCTCCTTGAAGTTGTGCTCGCCGAGCACGTCGTGGAAGCGGCGCCGCAGCTCCTCGACCGGAGCGGCTGCGTCGGCAATCCCGGCCTCGATCCGGTCGAGCAGCTCTCGAATCTCGCGGTGCTCGGCACGCATCACCGCCGTCGGGCCAGCCGTCGGCGGAAAGCCCGTGCGCTGCTCGAACGCCGGGAAAAGCAGCTCCTCTTCGAAGCCGATGTGGCGCTTCAAGCCCGCCGCGAACTCGGCGTAGAGCTCCTCGGCGGACCGGAGGTCTCCCGCCGCGCGCTTGCGAAAGGCGGCCTCCTCGAGCGCGTCGAGCCGATCGTGGTCCCAGGAAAGCGCCTCGTTGATGCCGCGCAGCGGTGTGGTCGTGCCCGCGCGGCGCGCCAGCTCGATACGCCAGATGGCGGGCCCCGGCGTCAGCAGCGACCATTCGAAGAGGCCCCGCCGCTGCGCCTGCAGGCGACCCAACACGTCACCCGCCACATCGCCGCTCACGAGAACGACCGTCTCCTCTGGGGCGAGCGCGTCGAAGCACGAGAGAGCTCGCGGCACGCGCTCTGCGGAGGAGAGGCCACGCAGGTCCAGCGACTTTTCGGCAACGATGACCGGCATCATGAGCAGCTCCTTTTCTGGCGGCTTTCGGGCCGCCTCTCACCGTAACGTCGCACAAAGCCCCGGCCGCCCGTATGATCCCGGTCATCTCGAAGGCATCTGAACCGGCCTCCTTTTCGGGCCAATAAACTTTCTAGACGAAGGCCCTGGTTTAGAAAATTCTCGGCCGCCGGTCGCAGAGCGACCGACGCGGCCGAAAGCCCGCAACTCGCCGTCGAGCTCGCGGTACGCGTCCTCCAGGCGAACGCCGCCGCGGGCAAGATACGTCCAGTGTCCGCTGAAAGCTCCCCTCGTGGGCAGCGGCTTTTCGGCTTTCCGCACGTCCCCTTCCCCTTGGCAGGAGGATAATTTCTCGCGCCGTGAACACTTTGGACGCTGGAATGGCGGGTACCGTGGCTCCAACGTTGGGCGACAAAGCCATGTCGCGTTTGAGCCCCCGAATTAGGACGCCTAATACATGTTAGGCGCTGGTTCAGCGGATTGGACAGAGGGCCGGGCCTTTGGAGAGCTTTGAGAGTTCTCTTTCAAGAGCCTCAACAGCAGTGAAGGAAAAGGAGTGGTTCATGAGTACCGTCCGTAAAGTTAGTCGAATCGCGGGTTGCGTCGGGTTGGCTTGGTGTGCGTGGGCATTGGCGAGCGCCACTGCTGCTGCCGAGGAGCCATCTAAAACACCCAAGCTCTGGGCCGCTGATGAGATGAGGTGGGAGGAAGACAAGCGACTACCGGATGTGAAGAGTGTCCTGTTGTGGGGAGATCCGCAGACTGGAGAGCACGGAATGCTTCGGAAGTTTCCGGCTGGCTTCGCGCCTCCGCTCCACACCCACCCTTCGGTGGAGCGGCTGGTCGTCATTTCAGGAACGGTCCTGGTGAGCTACGCGGGATCTACCGAGAAGAGGCTCGGTCCCGGCTCCTACTCGGAGATTCCTGCCAACACGGCGCACTCGGCGAAGTGTGCGAGCGGAGCCGAGTGTGTGTTCGCCCTGATGTCTTCTGGACGTTTCGAGATTAAACCTGTGCCGGAAAAATAAATGCCGGCGCGCGCAAGCCGTTGGGCGACACCCGGAGCGGGGAGTGTCGCGTGAAGTCATCGCCGTCCAGGGCACTGCGGTTGTGCGAGCCGGGCGAGACCCGCCGCATCCAGGCAGCGACTCCAGCTCGATCTCGTCGCGCTAAGGCCAGCCTGTCGCCTACCCCGCGGCTGCAGCGGACGCGCATGCGCGCGCCGCTGAGCCGCCAGCCGTTGGGCGTCATGAGAAGCCTCGTAGAGAAACGCACTTTGGCTCTGAAAACGCCCCGCGTTTCAGTCATTGCCTCTCATGACTTTCGAAGGAGGGCCGACATGAACACCGTTTCTCATTGGAAACCCGCCGCACTGCTGGCAGCTCTTGCGACAGTCGGGTCATATGTGGTCTCGCCGGTTCATCAGAGCGAGTTCATGACAAATATCGAGTCAATCAAGCAGGCTATCTGCAGCGCACACGTGAACTCTCGGGTTCCGCAAGGTGCGGAAAAGCAGCAGTTGACGACGTCCTAAAGCGCGAGAACAAGCTTGCGTGGCGTCCAGCGCATCAAAAGTCAACGTGGGCACACTCGCCAGTCTCCCTCGCCAAGCGGATGGTTCGCAAAAAAGGCTTGTTGGTGGCGCTACAGAGTGACGCCCAACCGATCGCTCAACCGGACGTCCACGGGCTGGCTTCGCCGCCCGTCGGCCGCCGGTTAGCTCCACGTTAGGCGTCATACCACCACCCTAGCCCGGAAAATTCACGAATGAACTGAGAAGAGAAAGGCGGGACCGCCTTTTAGCCCGTATTCTGTGGGTGTTGAAGCTCACGAAGACGAGGCGGAAAGGGAGGTGCCCGCGTGACAGAGTGTACCGGCCAACGGGT
>WNGF01000393.1_pt1 | contig 69635 bp, 48 predicted proteins | sample 5400641 | NCBI WGS metagenome assembly WNGF01 (sample SAMN13153371, study PRJNA577476) | soil metagenome | isolation source: 80 cm soil or saprolite under grassland replicate 2 | place: USA:California | collected 2016-06-15
AGAGCCCGGGCTCGGCGTGTGTGCGCAAACCCGGGCTGAGAGCCCGGGCTCGGCGTGTGTGCGCCCTATAAGGGCGCACTTTGAAGCCGAGCGCGCCCTCTCAGGGCGCGTCCACAATCGATACGCCGTGCGGCGAATTGGTTGGCGTGATCCTCGAGCGCCATGCACTGTCCCGAGATGCCGGTGCGGCTCTATGGCTTGCTGACGTGGACGACATTGCGAAGACTGCCGCTCATCCACCCGCAGTTGGCGGCCTTTCTCCGTCGCGCGCTTCCGATAATTGCTGGACGCCGTGCGACTCGAGTTGTGGAGATCGGGATTGTGAGCAACCACGTTCATCTGATCATTGAGCTTTCCCCGCGTCCGGATCTCCCCCGCCTCGTCCAAGGATTGAAGGGCGCGAGCGCCCGCATCGCCAACCGGGACGGCTACATGCCACGGGCGCGGCTCCAGTGGGCAACGGGTTATGACTTTCGATCCCTCGGGGTTCGCGACCTGCAGCGCGCGATTACGTATGTCCGGAATCAGTCGCGTCGCCATCCGGAACTCGCAATCGAAGATTGTGTGCGCCCTGTAAGGGCGCACTCAGAGCCCAGCGCGCCCTCTCAGGGCGCGTAAACAACGGAGCTGTGGGGCCGAGCGCGCCCTCTCAGGGCGCGGCATATATTGCGTGACCCATGTCCGCACCCTTGATGCCGGCCGACCGCTGGGGCGAGCGCCTCACCCGCCGGCTCGGCCTGTGGAGCGCGGTCGCGGTCCTCGTCGGCTCGACGATCGGCAGCGGCATCTTCCGCACGCCCGCGGGCGTGGCGCGGCTCGTCGACGACGTGCCGCTGTTCCTGCTCGCCTGGGTGGTGGGTGCCGCGGTCGTGTTGTGCGGCGCGCTCACCTACTCGGAGCTGGCCGCCGCCTTTCCCCGCTCCGGTGGCGTCTACGTCTTCGTGCGCGAATCGTTCGGCCCGCTGCCGGCGTTTCTCTTCACCTGGGCGGAGCTGCTCGTGATTCGCCCCGGCGCCTATGGCGCGATCGGCATCACGGCGTCCGCCTATACGCTGCGCACGCTGGGTTACGATCCCGCGGCGGTGCTGGCGCACGCCGGCCCGCTGACCATCAGCGCCGAGCAGGTGCTCGGCGCCGTCTACATCGTGCTCGTGGGGATCGTCAACTACTTCGGCATTCATCGCGGCGCGGTGCTGCAAAACCTGAGCACGCTGCTCAAGGCCGGCGCGCTGGCCGTGTTGATTCTTGCCGGCCTGCTGCTGGGCGGTGCGACCGCGGCGACGGTGCCGGACATGCTGGCGCAACGCGCGCACGTGGGACTGTCGCCGTTCCTGCTGGCCATGGTGGCGATCCTGTGGGCCTACGACGGCTGGGCCGACCTCGCGTTTGTCGGCGGGGAAGTGCAGCGGCCGCAGCAGACGCTGCCGCGCGCGCTGCTGATCGGCACCGCGAGCGTCGTGGTGCTGTACCTCGGCGCCAATCTCGTGTACCTGCATCTCATTCCGATGCAGGGCATGAAGCAGGCCGAGCTCGTGGCGGCGGATGTCGCGCGCCTCCTGGTCGGCCCGGCGGGAGTCGTCGCGATTTCCGCGGTGATCGCCGTCAGCACGTTCGGCATCGCCCGCATCGATCCCCGCACGTCGTCCCCCACCGCGGCCGTGCTACTGATGATCGGGATGGGCGTCATCTTCATTTTGGTCCGGACGTTCAACGACTTGGCGGAGCAATTCATCATCGGGATCTGGCCGTTCTATGCGCTGGCGGTGGCGGGCGTCTTCGTGTTGCGCCGCACACGGCCGCAGCTCGAGCGGCCGTACCTGACGTGGGGCTATCCGTTCGTGCCGCTCGTGTTTCTGGTGGCGGCGCTGTTCGTGTTGGGGAACTACCTGGTCTCGGAAACGCTGAAGTTTGCGGTCGACATCGGCATCATCGCGACCGGTGTGCCGGTGTACCTCGCCATCCGCCGCTACCAGCGTCGCGCGCCGCCATCCGCGATTTCAGTCCGCTAAAACCAGTAGGGGTGCAGCGTGCTGCGCCCCTACGATCCTTTCCAGCGCATCGGCCGTCAGGCCGTCCCACCGTGCTACCAGTTAAACATGTACCGCAAACTCAGCTGCACCCGCCAAACGTCCGTGGCAGTGGCGAGTTTCTGGTAGGTCCTAGAGATCAGAACTGCGTTGGGTGCCGTACCTAGCGTGGCCAACGTATATCGGGACGCGCCTGTAGCATCGACCCCGGCAGCCGTCAACGGACGGCTCGTGACGATGGTTTGCGCGACACCCCAATCCTTGTTCAGTAGGTTCGTCACGTTCAAGACATCGAGCCGGGCCTGGAGGCTATTGGGACGGCCTGCGAGCGTCCGCCCGACATCCTGCGAGATCGACAGGTCCGCGCGGTATACCCACGGCCGGCGCGCGGCATTGCGGCCCGCGTATTCGCCGCGATGCGTGCTGAGGTAGGGATCTTGATTGATGTAGGCTTCCCAGGCCGCCGTTTGCTGTGCGGGCGAGAAAACCTGTGTGTCGGCCTTCGAAGGTGATATCACGGTCAGCGTCGCGAAATTCATTTCGCCCTGGTTGCGCGGGACATAAATCAGATCGTTGCCCGACGCGCCGTCGCCATTCATGTCATTGGAGAAGACATAACTGTCGGTGCCGGCGCTATGACCATCAAAGTACACGCTGATACTCGTTGGTCCCGCAGCCTTGAGAAATGTGTGCGTGTACGACACGGCCGCGAAGAACCGCCCGCCGGGAAAGAACTGCGAGGCTGCAGCAATGGGATTGTTCGGATCGATCGCGATTTGGTTCCCGGTCCACGATCCGGAAGCGATGGACCCGGCGTCTACGGTGTTTCTGCTCGCCCCATAGCTGTACCCGACCTTTGTGAACAGGCCGCTCTGGAACGCTCGCTCGAGCGTCGCTGACGCGTTCCAGGAGTAGCCGCGTCCCTCATTGGTCAACACCGTTGCATCGCTCACGTTCTTTTGGATGCGTGCCGGTAGGCAATTCGCCGGCAAGGGCGGAACGCAGACCCAGCGTGGCCGTCCGTCCGGCCCCGTGAACGCCGATTGCGGTGCCGGAAGATTGGCGTTGAGGTACGCGATGCCATTCACATCTTTGGAATAGAGATACTCGGCCGTGCCGGTCAGCCCCCACGGCAGGCGCTGGTCGATCGCGATGTTGCTGCGCCACAGCTGAGGGAATTTGAAATTGGGATCGGTGAGCGCCAGCTGGAAACTCGTAGCCGGCGCGCCCGTGATCAGGGAGTCGGCCGGCCGATAATGATTGGGGTCAGGATTGAAAGGAAACGCCGTGGTGCTGTCCGCCTGGAGGAAACCCGTCAGCACGCCGGTGTTGCCGACCTGATTCGAGATCCAAACGTAGGCAGGACGGCCCGTAAAGATTCCCGTACCGCCGCGGATCTGCGTCTTCTGCTCCCCGCCGACGTCGTAGTTGAAGCCGAAGCGCGGCGAGAACAGCATGTTCGTACCCGGAAGTGCGCCGCTGTTGTAATAGATTGGACTGCCGCTCTGATCGCGGAACGTCATCGTGTCGGCGATGCTGTTGTCGTACGCCGTGTTCTTGAATTTGGGCGCGTCGACGCGGAGTCCTGCCGTCAACGTGAGGTTGGCGGTCGGCCGCCACTCATCCTGCGCATAGATCCCCGAAAACAGCACATCCAGCGGCTGCACCGGCTCGGAAAGGCCGGGAATGTTCCCATAGCGGTATTGGAAGCGCCGCAGCGTCACCGGCGACACCGTGCGAGTGGGATTGGCGATATAGTCGTTGGCGTCGGTGTAGAAGTCGGCCAGCGAGTTGTAGACGTACACGCTCTGAGCGCCCGGGAAGAACACGTTGGTCGAGTGGTACTTCTCGACGCTCATGCCGAGCGTGACCGAGTGCTTCGGAAGGTAGACGGTGAAGTTGTCCTGCAGCTGGTAGCTGTGGTAGAACAGCTTGTTGTCCGGCGTGAACGGCTCGAAGCCGAACGTCGTGTAATTGTCAGCGCCCTGACGGATCTCGACCAGCGGGAACCAGGGTCCCTCGACGTTCTTTCGGCTTTCGTCGCTCGTGTTGTAGCCCACGATGAGGTTGTTGGACTTGTTGCCGCCGAGCGACGAATTCCACTCTCCGACGATGGAGCGAATATTCTCCAGAATTGCGTAGTTCGAGTTGGCGAAATTCAGAGACTGCTTCGTGCTGCGCCGAAAGCCGAGCCCGAGCGACGCCGAGTTGGAGATCAGAACGTCGGTACTCGAGTTCAGCAGGTTGTAGCGCAGGCTGAACTTGTTGCGCTCATTCAGGTTGTAGTCGAGGCGCGCGATGAATCTCGTCGAGGGGACCTTGAAGTCGTACCCTTCGTAGGGACCCGGATTGTAGTTGAAATTGTTCCGCAGATAACTGCTCAGCGAATCGAGATCGGAGCGCAGCACGCGCGTGATGTTCGCTCCCGTATCGCTGGCAACTCCCGACCAGCCCGTGAATGTCGTGCCCGGCTGCGTCTGGCGATCGTCTTCGAAGCTGCTGAAGAAGAAGAGCCTGTTCCGAATGATCGGCCCACCCAACGAGACTCCGACGTCCCGGTACTCGAACGTGCCGGGGTTGAACCGGTTGTTCCCCGCGTGCCGCCCGACGAAGAAGCCGCTGTTGTTGCGGGTGTTGTAGAAAACCGAGCCGGTATAATCGTTGCTGCCACTCTTGGTGACCATGTTGATTCCGGCGCCCACGAAATTGCCCTGCCGCACGTCGTAGGGGGCGATGTTCACCTGGACCTGCTCGAGCGCATCCAGCGAAATCGGAGCCACACCGGTACGGTCGCCGGGCTGACCAGCCAGCCCGAAGGAATTGTTGAAGTACGATCCGTCGATCGTCATGTTGTTCAGCCGGTTGTCCTGCCCGGCGAAGGAGAATCCGAACGACATCGGGCTGTATTGCGGGCTGAGCCGGAGCAGATCCTCCACTCGGCGGCTGATCGTCGGCAGGTGGGCGAGCGCTTCGGTTGGTACCGTCGTCGCCGCACCGGTCCGCTGGGAGCTGAACACCGTTCCGGTCGTCGCTGTGACGGTGATGGCCTCGAGCTCTACGCTCACCTGTCTGAGCGCGAATCGGAGGTCGCTCGTGACGCCTAATGTCACACCGACGCCGTTCTGCACTTCCGGCCGGTAGCCCACCAGCGACACGGTCACCCGATACGGGCCGCCGACGCGCATCCCCGGGATCGTGAAGCGGCCATCGGCGCGGGTCGCCGCCGCGTACGTCGTCCCGGACGGCACGTGCACCGCGACGACGCGTGCGCCGTCCAGCGGAGCCCGGCTTGCCGAGTCGATGGCGATCCCCGCGACGGCGCCGGTGGTGACGCCTTGGGCATGCGCCGCCCCGGTAACGAACACTGAAAAGACCAACGCGGCCACGATGACGCGGCCTGAGCGGACGATCCAACGCATGAATGGACCTCTCTTCAGAAGGACCGGAAGCAACGTACCGGGAAACATTCGACGGGGGAGAAAGTGGTCCGCGCTGGGGACCCCGTCAAGGACGCTAGGTAGGGGCTTTACGCAGTAGATACACAGCGCCGACGGCAACGAGAATGTTCGGTGCCCAAGCCGCGAGCAGCGGCGGCAGCACGCCGCCCGCGCCGATCGCCTTCGCCAGCTGAAACATCAGCAGCACGATGAAGGTCGTCGCGAGACTCGCCGCGACTCCCCACGCCGCGCCGCTCTTGGGCGTCGAGATGGCGAGCGGCGCGCCGAACAGCGCGATCAACAGACAAATGAAAGGGATTGCGATCTTGAGCGCGAGATCCACCTGCAGCTTCTTTGCGTTCGAGCCGCTGCGCGCCAGCGCGTCGATGTAGCGCCGCAGCTCCGCGTACCGCATCTCCTCCGGCGTCTTCGGCTCGGCGAGCAGATCCACCGGCCGCTCCTGCAGCGTGCGCGACTCGAGCGAATCGAACTCGAACGCGACCTCCCCGGTCGGCTCGCTGCCCGCGAGATAGCGCAGCGCGCCGCGATGCAGCCGCCAGCGCGGCGACTTGGTCAGCCCCCCCCCCGCCGCCGGGCCGGTGTCGCTGTAGACCGCGCGCTGCGCCGCCAGCACGATCGTCGGATAGGCGGCGCTGGTCCCTTCGCGCTCCAGCACGAGGTCGGTCATCTCTTTGGTCCGCAGCTCCAGCGACCGGATCGCATACACCCACCCGCGATCGGCGCGATAGACGAAGTTGTAGCGCGAGCTCGTGGCACGCTGCGCCTTCTCGCCGAGCATTTCCATCCGGTGCGCCGTCGCCGCCGGTGCGATCTCGCCCAGCAGTAGCCCCGCGACGAACGCCGCCCCGGCGGCGATGAACAGCGGCCGCACGAGGCGGTGAAACGAAATCCCCGACGCCTTCGCCGCCGTCAGCTCCGAATGCCTCCCCAGCGCACCGACGGTGAAGACGGTCGCGAACAGCACCGCGACCGGCAGGACGAGAAACATTTTTTCCGGCAGGTCGAACACGTACGAGTACGCGACCACCTGCGGCGCGATGCCGCGGCCCATGTAGCGGTCGAGCTTGTCCGTCAGGTCGATCACGATGACGAGAATGGGAAAGCCGAGCAGCGTGATCAGAAACACGCGCAGCCAGTCGCGCACCAGGTAGCGGTCGAGCGTCTTCCCGAACGCGAAACGCGGAAGTCGGAACGCGGAACGGACGTCGATCATGCGTTCCGCGTTCCCCGTTCCCACTTCCGAATTCGCCCCACCCAGCCAAACAGCTGCTCCTTCAGCTCATCCCAATCCCCCCCGTGCGCGGTGCTGCCGGCGCGCCGCACGGTCCACAGCAGCGGGATCGAGAGCGTCAGGAAGATGAGATTCGGCGTCCACATCGCCAGGAACGGCGGCACGATGAGCCGGTCGCCCAGCTCTTCGCCGCCGATCAATCCGACATAATAGACGGAAAAAACCGCGAGGCTCGTTCCGATCACCAGGCCGACGCCACCGCGCGGGAAGCGAATGGCGAGCGGCATGCCGAGCAGCGCGAAGATCAGGCACGCGGCCGCGATCGCCAACTTCTTCTGAATCTCGACTTCGTAGATCGCGGCGCGCTGGCGGGCCGCGCGCACCCGCTGCGCGTACACGCTGGGGGGGGGGCTGGCGGATTGCTGCCCAACGTACGAGAGGTTGGGCGGCGGCAGCCGGGGGGAGACAGGAGGGCGTTTCAGCCGCGCGGGGGTCTGTGCGGCTTGGGCCGCGCGGGGAGCGACCAGCCGCTTGATCGAGCCGACGAACCGGCAGTACGCGCTCGGCGGCGGTGCTGCGGTGTCGGCGGGAGCCGGCGTCAGCGGGTGCAACTTGCCGATCCGCCGCAGCTCGGCCGACACGGACGCGAGCGTCTCGCGCCGCACCCGGTCCATGTCCTGGCGCGCGCGCCCCACGACCTCCTGCATCGCGCAGATCGTCATCTCGCGGTCGCCGCGGTACTCGTCGTTCTGCGTCTGCTCGAACGTGTTGCTGACGCCCGCCACCTTGATGCGGTTGACGGCGTAGAAGGTCCGGTTGAAGTGCTCCGCATCGGCCCGCTTCACTTCGTGCACCTCGCCGTCGCGCAACGTGAGGTACAAATCGGTGCCGCCGGGGGTATAAGCCATGCGACCGGAGTCGGCCAGGATGATACGGCGCCGCTCGGGGTCCCCCAGATCGTAAATCGTCACATCATTCAGTGTGTTCGCGGCGGGGTCGATGCGGGCGGCGCGCAGGAAGAATTGCCCGGCCACGACTTCATTGATCACCTGTTCCTTCAACTGAAACGTCGGCTTCTTGCGTTGGATGTCGACGAGGAGCGTCCGCAGCTGGTGATTGGAGCGCGGCAGGATCTGGTCATTCCACAACAGCGAGATCAGGGCGACGACCGTCGCGCCGCCGATCACCGGTGCGAGCAGGCGCCGCACGCTGATGCCGCTCGCCTTCATCGCCGTGACCTCGTTGTCGGCGGCGAGGTGGCTGAACGTGTACAGCACCGCGACGAGCACCGCCATCGGCAGCGTCATGGCGACGATGAACGGGATCGAGAGCGCGAACACTTCGAAGATGGCGGTCCACGGCAGGCCTTTGCCCACGAAATTGCCGAACTGCTTCGCGATCTGATTGACCAGCATCGCGAACGTGAGCGCCGCCAACGCGTATCCGAGTGGAGGGAGGTGTTGCCGCAGGATGTAACGGCTCAGGATGCGCACGGTCGGTCGCGCCATTATATTCGCCACCCCAAATCTCTACAAGGGATGCGGCGTCTCGCCCAGCTAGTTTTGCTCGCCTTCACGCTCGTCGTACCCCGGGTTCATGCGCAGGCTCCTGCGTACACGTTCGGCGTGCCGCCGCTCGTCGCGCCGCGCCATCCGGCACTGGCGCCGGGCGGCCGCCTCGGCGCGCGCGTCCCGCCCGTGCTCGTCGCGCGCGCCTGGGCTGACGCGGTTCTCGCTGGCCGGTTTTCGGTGTTCGGAGCCGGACCGATGGCACTCGCCCCGTCCCCCGTCTCCCCTCCCGCGTCCCCCGAAGCTCCTCCGACCTTCCAGGGCATCGGTCCCGGCGAGCATCGCGGCGTCCTTGGCCAGTATGCGGATCTCGGCATGCAGCTCAACCTGCGCTTCGAGCTGAAAGTGGATCAGTTCCGCAATCTGCGCTGCACGTCGCAGGAGCGGCAGTTTTCGCTGTCGGGATGCAGCGGCGGCTTTCCCACGATCAGTCCTAATCCGCAGTACGCGATCCGCACCGCCGGTGTCGTGGGGCAGCGGCTGCACGTCGACGTCGACTTCGACAGCCAGCGCGAGTTCGACGCCAACAACAACCTCCACGTCTGGTACGAGGGCCTGGAGGACGAAGTCCTGCGGCGGGTCGAGGCCGGCAACGTGACGTTCCAGGCGCCCCCGTCGCGGTTCATCACCGCCGCGGTCCCCGCCAACAATTTCGGCGTGCAGGCGATCGCCCAGCTGGGGGCGCTGGAGTTCCGCGGCATCCTGGCGCAGCAGAAGGGCAACGTGGTGAAAGACCGGTTCTACAGCGTCGGCGACGTCACCAGCCAGCCGATCGATCGCGAGTCCCGCGACCTCGATTACGAGGCCGGCCGGTTTTTCTTCGCCATCGATCCGGGCGCGCTGCCGGGCTATCCCGCGATCGACATTCTCCAGCTCGATCAGCTGGCGCGCCCCGATTCGCTGACCGTCGGCGCGCTGCGCGTGTACCGCCGGCGCGCGATCGCGCCGAGCTCGAGCGGCAACCAGAACGTGGGCGGCGTGCGCGCCGTGGCGTGCGCTCCCGGGAGCCGCGCGGTGGATTGCGCGATTCAGCGCGAGGGCCCCTTCGAGTGGGAGATCCTGCAGGAAGGGAAGGACTACTACGTCGATCCCACCGGCACGTGGTTCGCCCTGGCGAACCGGCTCGATCAAAGCGATTACCTCGCCGTCTCGTACATCACCGCGACCAAGGCCGATTCGATCGGCACCTTCCCGGTCGATGCGAACCCCGACACCGCGGTCGTGGACACGCTGCGGCTCGTGTACGATCCCAAACCGGCGGTCACTGCGGCGTCGCCGTCATTCCGGTTCGAGATCCGCAGCGCCTACCGCGTCGGCGGGCGCGAGATCGACCGCACCAGCGTCGATCTCGCCCTGACCGTGAACCAGCGCGAGCGGGGCGCCACCGGCGATACCTACCTGCAACGTCTCGGCCTCGCCCTGGAGAACGACCCCACGCAATTCGATCAGTACAACCGCCTCTTCCCGCGGGCCCGCGATCCGAATCAGGGGGATCCGGTGCGGGATCTGTTCATCGTGTTTCCGCATCTGGCGCCGTTTGCCGACACGACGACGCTCGTCGCCACCGAGCGCAACGATTCGCTGTACCGCACGCCGCGCGCCTATCTCGCCACGCAGGGGCCGCCGTCGGTGTTCGCGCTGCGACTGCACGTCGAGGCCACCGCGTCCGCCGACCGCTCCGTGCTGTCCTTGAACAGCTTCCAGATCCGGGAAGGCAGCGAGCGCATCTACGTGCGCAACACGCTGCTGACGCGCGAAACGGATTACACGATCGATTACACGACCGGCCAGGTGCAGTTCAAGAACGCCGATTCCCTGTTCAGCGGGGGAGCGGCGCAGGTGCGGGCGCAATTCGAGGAGCGGGCCGCCTTCAGTCTGGCGCCCACCACGACGTATGGCCTCGCGGCGCGCTACGATCTGGGCGCGGTGGGGCAGGTCAACCTGATGGGCATCTTCCAGAACGAGCAAAGCACGTTCACCCGCCCGCCGCTCGGCTTCGAGCCGTCGTCGGGCTTCATCGGCGGCATATCCACGCAGCTCCGCTTCCAGCCGGACTGGATCACGCGCGCCATGGATGCGCTGCCGGGCGTCCACACTACGGTGCCGTCGGCCGTGAGCATCAACGGGGAGCTCGCGATCTCGAAGCCTTCCCCCAACCGCTTCGGCCAGGCCTACATCGAGGAATTCGAGGGCGGCGTCGCCCGGTCGATCCCGCTCACGGACAACCTGTGGCACTGGGGCAGCATTCCGACGTCGATCCGCGGCGCCGAGCCGCTCGGCGTCACGGGCGGCTTCGACCCGAATGACGCCGCGTTCCTCACCTGGCAGAGCCTGCCCTACAACGTGAGCAACAACCAGTTCGTCCCCGTGCAGTTTCTGCCCCAGCAGATCGATCCCACCTTGCGCTTCAGCGGCCAGGCGCAGGCGGCGGAACCGGTGCTGTGGCTCATGATGAAGCCCGACACCGTGCTCGGCCTCGCGAACAACCGTCCCGCATCGCCGTCGTTCGGGCTCCCGAACTGGACGCGCGCAACGCACGACGCGCCGCGCTGGCGGTCGATCGTGCAGACGCTGTCGGCAACCGGCGTCGATCTCTCGCGCGTCGAATTCCTGGAGTTCTGGGTGTGGGAAGACGCGGCGCGCGTGGCGCGCGCCCATCGCACGACCGTGTTGTTCGATTTCGGCAGCGTCTTCGAGGACGCGCTCGCCTTCGTGCCCGCATCGTTCACCGTGAGTCCCGAAGGCGACACGACGTACTTCGGCGTGCAGCGCGCCGGCGCGAGGCGGCTCGACTCCGAGCGCGATCCCCGCACCCAGACCTGGAGCGCGACGCTGAACGACGAAGGCATCCTGTCCGATCGTGTGGTGGACGGCATCCTGGATGGCACCACCAGCACCGTCATCGACACCCTGCCGCTGTGCTCCGCGACCGAGAACGGCCAGCTGATTCCCTACGCTTTCGGCGACATCCGCTCGCGCTGCGGCCGGCACAACGGCGCGGTCGATACGGAGGATCAGGACGGCGATTTCGTGCTCGACTCACTCACCGGCGTGCGCACGGCGGAGAGTTTTGTGCGCTACGTGTTTCCGATCGGCGACGAGCGCTATTTCGTGCGCGATGGCGGCATGGTCTCCAGTCCGTCCGGCGGCGCCTCGGGCTGGCGGTTGTACCGGATTCCGTTCCGCACCGACACGCTGCAGATCGGCGCGCCCCCCCCCAGCCTGCGGCAGGTGCAGTCGCTGCGGATCACGATCGTGGCGCCGCCGCCGGCCACGCCCGGCACGCCCGACCCGCAGGTGTATTTCGCGCTCTCGCGCGTGCGGCTCATCGGCAGCTCGTGGGTCAAGCGCAGCGACACGCCGCTGCCCGGGATCGGTGGCGAGCGCGGCACTGGGATCGGGGAGGTCGTCGCGTCGGTCGTCAGCACGGAGAACCGCGATCTCGGATACACGCCGCCGCCCGGCGTGGCGGACCAGGCGGGACGACGCGATGCCAATTTCCAGATCGGCTCCACCGAAATCAACGAGCGCTCGTTGCGGCTGCTCGGCCGGGGCCTGGGCCGCGGCGAGCGCGCCGAAGCTTATCTCCGGTTCACGACCGAAGGCGACAAGAATTTCCTCAAGTACCGCACCCTGCGGGTCTGGGCGCGGGGTCGTGGGGCAGGGTGGGAGGACGGCGACCTCGAGTTCTTCATCAAGGCGGGCAAGGACCAGGACAACTTCTACATGTACCACACCCCCGCGCGCACCATCTCGTGGGAGCCGGAGGTCGTCGTGCAGTTCGAGCGCTGGCTGGCGCTGCGCGCGCGCATCGAGCAGGCGTGGCTCTCCGGTGACAGCGCGCACGTGTACCCGGGATGCCCCGATTCGACGCTCGTGCCGAACGACGGCGCGTTCGTCATGTGCGAAGGCCCCTACATCGTGCACGTGCACGATCCGGGGAGCGCTCCCCCGAACCTGGCGCGGGTGCAGGAGATCGCGGCGGGGATGTGGCGCATCAACACCGGCGTCTTCGTCGATCAGGCGGAGCTGTGGGTGGACGACATCCGGTTGGGTGACGTGGTGCGCGAGACCGGCGCGGCCGGCGCCCTCGATCTCGCGATCGCGGCCGCAGACGTCGCCGATGTGTCACTGGCGCTGTCGCGTCGAGACGGCCAGTTCCGCCAGCTGACCGAAGATCCGTCCTACACGACGGATAACGTCGCGAACCTCAGCGGGACGGTGCGGGTCGACCGCTTTCTGCCGGATCGCTGGGGACTCTCCGTCCCGGTGACATTCCAGCGCACGCTGGCCGCGAGCGAGCCCTTCTACCTGAGTCAGACGGACCTGCGCGCCGATGCGCTCCAGGGGCTGCGCACGCCCCGCTCGACGGCGGCCAGCTACGCGTTTTCCGCGCGCCGCATCCGCACCGCCGCCGGCGGTCTCGCCCGCTGGCTGCTCGATCCGGTGTCGGTCGCGGGCTTGTGGGCCAGCGGTGACGTGCGCACCGAGCTGTCGCGCGCGAGCGCGTCGAACTACGCCTTGAGCCTCGATTACTCCATGGCGCCGAACGCCGCGGTCGTCCGGCTCGGCGGCGTGTCGCTGCGGCTCAATCCTTCACGCGTCCATTTCCGCTCCGGCATCGTGGGGTCGGACGGCGAGCGCGCGACGTTCGTCGTGCCGATCCAGCTGCCGGGGGATACGGCACCGCCGGCGATTTCGCAGACGCGACTGTGGCAAAACTCCGGTGGCGTGTCGCTCGCGCCGCTCACCGGCGTCCAGCTGGGTGTCGATGCCACCTCCACCCGGGATCTGCGTGACTACGGCGACTCGACGACGATCGGCCGCCTCATCCGCCAGCAGCGCTCCTCGTTGTTCGGGAGCAACGTCGGCATCGAGACCCAGCGTCTCATTACATCGTCGCTCGCGCTCACGCCGCGCGTGGGAAGCTGGATACGCCCCCGCGCGTCCGTCGCTTCCACGTTCGCCTTCACGCGCGACCCCAATGCCCGCCAGCCGGCGCGCACCGAAGGCGACACCGCGGGCGAGTTCCGGGTTCCGGCGGCGTTCAGTAACGCGCGCCGGTTCGAGACCGGGGCGCAGCTCGACACGCGCCGCCTGGCGCAGTCGATCTTCGGCGACTCCTCGGTCGTCACGCAGTGGCTCGGCCGCATCACCGGCGTCGACGTGTCGTATGGCGCCCAGCAGGCGTCCAGCTTCAGCCGCGCGACGGACGCCCCGCCGACGGGATATCAATTCGCGCTGGGAGGATTCGATGCCTTCCGCGCGGTGAATGGCGTGCCTGCGACGTCGGCGACGCAGAGCACCACCTTGTCGACGGGCGGCGCGGCCGTGCTGCCGCTCGGGCTGCGCCTGAACGCCACCTTCCGGCGCACGCGGGGCATCGCATGGACGTTGCGCACCGATCAGCAGGTCGCGATCCGCAACCGGACCCGGGAATGGCCCAGCGGAGCGATCACCTGGTCGCTCTCACCCTCGCGCGCGTTTGTGGGCCGGATCCTGTCGAACATCAGTGCCCGCGTCGGCTACCGCCGCGCCGAGTCGGTGAACGAACAGCCGACCTTCGGAACGCCGGGGAGCGTCTCGTTGGCCAGCACGGTCGACAAGTCCTTCACGCCGTCCGTTTCCCTCACGTGGCTGGGTGTCGTGTTCACCACGGTGGACCTCTCCCGGACCTCCTCGGATCGGGTCGCGGCGGGGAATCTGTTCCGCAACGTGCGCAACGGGCAGAACAGCACCGTGACCTTCTCGTTCAAGCCACCGCGCCTGGGCCGCTGGCGCTCCAACATCCGCACGACGGCGGGGTATTCCGTAGCCGACAACACGATCTGTCTGCGCCGCGCCGGGCAGCCGGACTGCGTGCCGTACGTGGACAGCCGGCAGTCGCAGGCCCAGCTTACCATGGACACCGATCTTCCCAACAACATGGGCGCGGGCCTGCAGATGGCGTATGTCCTCAATGAGGAGCGGCAAACGAACCGCAAGATCTCCCAGTTCGTGATTACGGCCTTCGTCCAGCTGTCGACCAGCGTGGGGCAGATCCGATGAAATCGTGCGTGGTGCGTGGTACGTGGTGCGTGGGAATGGTCTTCACATTGGCGTGCCAGGCGCGCGCGGGCGATGGCAAGGGCGGCGCGAGTGAATTCAGTGGGCCCACGGCGTTCACCTACATCGAGAAGCAGATGTCGTTCGGCCCGCGCATTCCGAACAAGCCGGGCCATGAGCAGACGGGCGACTGGCTGCTCGCCGAGCTCCGCGCGCGCGCCGACACCGTGATCGTTCAGGAGATTCGCCACTTCACGCGGAAGGGCGAGACGCTCCGGCTGCGGAATTTCTTCGCGCGCTTCCGCCCGCAGGCCAGCGAGCGCGTGCTGTTCCTGGCACACTGGGACACGCGGCCGATGGCCGACCGCAGCCAGAACCTTGGCCAGCAGCGGCTGCCCGTGCCCGGCGCCAATGATGGGGCGTCGGGAGTCGCGGTGCTGCTGGGCGTCGCGGACGCGCTCAAGGCTCACCCGCCGGCCAACGGAGTCGATCTGCTCTTCGTGGACGGCGAGGACTACGGCGATTTTGCCGATTCGAACGACGTGTTGATCGGATCGCGCTGGTTTGCCGCCCATCAGCCCGCCGGCTATCAACCATTGTTCGCGGTGCTGTTCGACATGGTCGGCGACAAGGATCTGCAGATCTTCCAGGAAGGCCAGTCTATGGCCTTCGCGCCCGAGGTCGTGCAGCGAGTGTGGCGGGTCGCGGCGCAGCGGGGCCACGAGCGCCAGTTCGTCCCGAGCGTGGGGCAGACCCTCATTGACGATCACGTCTCGCTCCAGAAGGCGGGCATCCACGCGATCGACATCGTGGACTTCGATTATCCGTACTGGCACACGACCGAGGATACGATCGATAAAGTCAGCCCGGAATCACTGCAGATTGTCGGTGATGTGGCGGTGGCACTGGTGAGGCAATAAACGGCGGCGGTCAAAGGCAAGTGCGGCGGTCAAGAAACAAAATCGGCGGTCAACAAACAACTACGACCGTCGACCGCCGCAGTCGTCTCTTGACCGCCGCATTTTTCGTTTGACCGCCGCGTTTTTTTTGATGTCGAGGATTCGTAAGCGGTCCATAGGTTGCGGGATGGACGATCGTCGCGCCGCGCTCTTGCTGGCGTGCCTGGCCTTGGCCGGCGCTGGCGTTCGATTCGTGTTGTCACCCTCTCCAGATCACCCGCCAGGTGATATTCGACTCCAATCGACCGCCGAATCCCGGCCGGGCGCGCTGCGAGAAGTCGCCAATCGCGCGGCGCGCCTTTCCCGCCCACTGATGCCAGGGGAGCGCATCGACCTCGATCGTGCAGATGTGAGCGAAATCACTCGCCTGCCACGGATCGGTCCCGCATTGGCGCAGCGCATTGTTGCGTGGCGCAGCGAACACGGTCCGTTTGGCAGTCTCGCGCGGCTCGACAGCGTGCCTGGCGTGGGTGCCAAATTATTGGACGCCATACGCCCTTTCGTCGTCCAGCCTTGACCCGCCCTACCTCGCCTCCCATTTTAGTCCCTTCAAATTCAACGAGTTGCATACGGCGAGTGTTGCGATTACCCAGGACAAGCTCGGTGAGATCCTTGTCCGTGAAGGGCTGATCACCCAGGAGCAGCTCCGCAAGGCCCTCCTGGAGCAGAAAAACTCCGGCATGCGGCTGGGCTATACCCTGGTCAAGCTCGGCTTCATAGAGGAAACCGAGGTCAGCAAGATGCTGGCCCGGCAGTACCGCATGCCGGCGGTGGACTTGTCGCGCTTTGAGGTCGATGCCAAGATCCTGAAGCTCATCCCCCCCGACATCGCCAACAAGCACAGCGTCCTGCCGCTCAAGCGCGAGGGGCGAACCCTGACGGTGGCGATCGCCGACCCGAACAACGTGACGGCGATCGAAGACATCAAGTTCATCACCCGCTGCGACGTCTTCCCGGTCATCGCCGGCGAATACACCCTCCGCAACGCGATCGAGCGCTACTACCAGCAGTCGGATGCGCAGCTCCAGAGCCTGCTTAAGAGCGTGGAGCAGGAAGAAGACCTGGAGGTCGTGGAGGACCAGGAAGACGAAGACGTCAAGGCCCAGGACCTGGCCGATGACGCGCCCGTCGTGAAGCTCATCAATGGCTTGCTGACCGATGCCGTGAAGCGTGGGGCATCGGACATTCACATCGAGCCGTTCGAGCACGAGATGCGGGTGCGCTATCGCGTCGACGGCGCGCTGCACGAAGTGATGAAGCCGCCGGTGAAGATGCGGGCCGCCCTCACGTCGCGCGTGAAGATCATGGCGCAGCTGAACATCGCCGAGCGGCGCGTCCCACAGGACGGGCGCATCAAGCTCAAGATGGGGTCGCGCGTGATCGATTTCCGCGTCTCGACGCTGCCGGTGCTGTTCGGCGAGAAGATCGTGCTGCGTATTCTCGACAAGGGCAACCTGACGCTCGACCTCAAGACCTTCGGCTTCGAGCCCAAGGCGGAAGAGAACCTGCTGCGGGCGATCGAGAATCCCTACGGCATGGTGCTGGTGACGGGGCCCACAGGCTCCGGCAAGACGACGACGCTCTACTCCGCGCTGTCGCGGATCAATCAGATCGACGTGAACATCATGACCGCCGAGGACCCGGTCGAGTACAACCTGCTCGGCATCAATCAGGTGCTCGTGCGGAACGAAGTCGGCATGACGTTTGCGGCGGCCCTGAAGGCGTTCCTGCGGCAGGATCCGAACATCATCATGGTCGGCGAGATCCGCGATCTCGAGACGGGCTCGATCGCGATCAAGGCCGCGCTCACGGGCCACCTCGTGCTGTCGACGCTGCACACCAATGACGCGCCCTCGACCATCACGCGCATGGTGGACATGGGCATCGAGCCGTTCAACGTCGCCAGCGCCGTGAATCTGATCGCGGCGCAGCGGCTGGTGCGGCGGATCTGCAAGGACTGCAAGACGCAGCATGAGTACACGGCCGAGGAGATGCATGCCTTCGCCATCGACAAGAAAGAAGGGCCGTTCTTCAAGGGCGCAGGGTGCGATACCTGCGCCGGCACCGGATACCGCGGCCGACAGGGGCTGTACGAGGTGATGGCGCTGACGAGCCCGCTGCGCCGCGAGATCCTCAAGGGCGCCTCGACCGAGGAGCTGCGCGACCTGGCCGTGAAGGAAGGCATGTTGACGCTCCGTATGGACGGGATGCTGAAGGTCAAGAAGGGCGTGACTACGCTCGAAGAAGTCGTCAAAGAAACCGCAGCCGGATAAGGAGAGGAAGCATGCCAATCAACCTCCGGGCGTTGCTCGAGGAGATGATCGAGAAGGACGCTTCCGACCTCCACCTCGTGGCAGGCGAGCGGCCCAAGATCCGCGTGGATGGCGATATCGTGAACGCCTCCAGTGAAGAGGTCATGACGCCCAAGGACACGCTGTCGCTTGCGTACTCGGTGCTCACCGAGAACCAGAAGAAACGCTTCGAGACGGAAAACGAGCTCGACTTCTCGTTCGGCATTCAGAACCTGGCTCGCTTCCGCGGTAACGTCTTCAAGCAGCGGGGCTGTGTGTCGGTCGTCATCCGGCAGATTCCCTTCACCGTGAAGACGTTCGGTGAGCTGGGACTGCCCAATGTCGTGGCGCAGCTCGCCGACCGCCCGCGCGGGCTCGTGCTCGTCACCGGGCCCACCGGCTCGGGCAAGAGCACGACGCTGGCCGCGATGATCGACAAGATCAATAAAGAGCTGAAAGGGCACATCATCACGGTGGAAGATCCGATCGAGTTCATCCACCGCCATCAGGCCTGCATCGTCAATCAGCGCGAAGTCGGCACCGACACCAACAGCTTCCAGGCCGCGCTGAAGTACGCGCTGCGCCAGGACCCCGACGTCGTGCTGATCGGCGAAATGCGCGATCTCGAGACGATTCAGGCGGCGCTGACGATCGCGGAGACCGGCCACCTGGCCTTCGCGACGCTGCACACCAACTCCGCCGCCGAGTCGATCAACCGTATCATCGACGTCTTCCCGTCGCACCAGCAGTCGCAGGTACGGGCGCAGCTCGCGTTCGTGCTCGAAGGGGTGCTGACGCAGACGCTGCTGCAGCGCGCCAAGGGGCGGGGCCGCGTCATGGCCGCCGAGATCATGATCTGCACGCCCGCGATTCGCGCGCTGATCCGCGACGACAAGGTCCACCAGATCGAGTCGTCGATGCAGGCAGGAAAGAAGTACGGCATGCAGACGCTCAATGATGCGCTATATCAGTTGTACATGGGCCGTGAAGTCACGAAGGACGAATGCTTACGGGTGACGTCGAAGCCGAACGACTTTTTGCGCTCGATCGGCGAGACGCCGCCCGATGACGACAGAGCTCCGGCTGCGGGAGCGCCCGCGCAGGCCGGTCCACCTAAAGTGGCCGTGCGGAGGTAATCATGCCGAGCTTTGAATACACAGCGCGCAACCTGAAGGGCGATCTCGTCCGCGACAAGATCGACCTCGCGTCGCGCGATGACGTCATTGCCCACCTGCGCAAGAACCGCATGGTGGTCGTGCAGGTCCGCGAGGCGAAGGGGAAGGGCGGCGGCCTCGCCGATTTCTTCAAGGCCGGCGTGAAGACGCGCGACGTCGTGATCTTCACGCGGCAGTTCGCCACCATGATCAACTCCGGCCTGCCGCTGGTGCAGGCGCTCGACATCCTGTCGCAGCAGACCGAGAACAAGGTGCTGGCCGACGTCACGCGCCAGGTCGTCTACGACGTCGAGAGCGGCCACACCCTGGCGGACGCGCTGCGCAAGCATCCCAAGGCGTTCACCGATCTGTACGTCAACATGGTGGCCGCCGGTGAGGCGGGCGGTATTCTCGACACGATCCTGCTGCGCCTGGCGCAGTTCCTGGAAAAGAACGACGCCATCGTCCGCAAGGTGAAGGGCGCGATGATCTACCCGGCCGTGATTTTCTCGGTCGCCGGCATCGCGATCGCCGTGCTGCTGATCTTCGTGATTCCGACGTTCCAAAGCATGTTTGCGTCCGTCAACCTGGCGCTGCCCCTCCCGACCCGCATCGTCATCGGGGCGAGCAACGTCCTCAAGAACTTCTGGTGGGCGATCATCGCGGTCGGAATCTTCGGCTTCGTGGCCGTGAACCGGTACTATAAGACGACGCCTGGGAAGCTCCAGATCGACAAGCTGATGCTCAGCCTCCCCGTGCTCGGCGACCTGCTGCGGAAGTCGGCGGTGTCGCGCTTCACGCGCACCCTCGGCACGCTCATCTCGTCGGGCGTGTCGATTCTCGACGGCCTCGAGATCACGGCGCGCACCGCCGGCAACATGGTCATCCACAACGCGGTGATGGAGTCGCGCGCCTCGATCGCCGGCGGCGAGACGATTGCGGCGCCGCTCCAGAAATCGAAGGTCTTCCCGCCCATGGTCATCTCGATGATTGCGGTGGGCGAGCAGACCGGCGGCCTGGACGAGATGCTCACCAAAATCGCCGACTTCTACGACGACGAGGTCGACGCCGCGGTCAGCGCGCTGCTCTCGCTGCTCGAGCCGATCATGATCGTCGTGCTGGGCGTCATCGTGGGAGGTATGGTGGTCGCGATGTATCTGCCCATTTTCGACATGGTCAACGCGGTGCAATAAAGAGACGGTAAGGGATGGTAAGGGACGGTAAAGGACGGTAGGGGCCTCACACCCTTACCGTCCTTTACCGTCTTCTACCGTCCCTTACCGTCGATGTGTGACCGAAACTATTGCATTTTGCCAGATGCCAGCCAATAATGGCCCCCCATGCGGTGGCTAAATGCCAAATCGTCTGCCGTACCGACCCAGCTCCAGCTCCTTCGCCTGGTCTATGTCGGGCGGATGTGCCTGGCCACGGCCATTTACGTCACCGCCGCCCTGAAAATCCGGGTCGCCGCGCCGCTGGACATCCTCGCCACGTCCCTGATGCTCGTGACGGCCACGGGGGTCGCCCTGGCGTCGTACTGGCACACCCATTTCCGGCGCAGGCTGCCGGGGCCGACGTTCCTCTATCTCCAGGCGCTGTTCGACGTGCTCCTGATCACCGCCGTCGTCCACATCACGGGAGGGGCGGAGAGCGATCTCGCCAGTCTCTACGTCATCCTCATCGCGGTGACGGCGCTTCTCATGCCGCCGGCCAACGCCGGCCTCGTGACCTTGTTCGCCGGGCTCGTCTACTTCGCCGATGTCTTCTGGGGCCACTCCGCGGGCGTTACCGCCGGGATCTGGATCCAGCTGGGGGTGTTCGTGCTCGTCGCCGTCGTGACGGCCTATGTGGCGAGTCGCGTCAATGTGATGGGCGCCGAGCGCGAGGCGCTCGCCGCGGAGGTGCGTCAGGTCCAGCTCGAGGCGGACGACGTGCTCCGCAACCTCCGCACCGGCGTGCTTACCGTCGATGCCGACGGTCGGCTGCTCTACGCCAATCCCGCTTCGGAAGAGATCCTCGGGTTTCGGGCTCGCGAGTGGCTGGGCAAATCCGTGATGCCGGAGTTCGCGCGGCTGGCGCCCGAGTTCTGGGCGGCGGTGACGTCCACCGCGCGGCGCGGCGTGCGGTTGATGCGCGTCGAGGCGACCGTACACCGTCCCGACCACAGCTTCCCGATCGGTGTCACGACGACCACGCTCGATGGTCCTGTCGGCGCCCAGCCCCGCGTTTCGGCGATCTTCACCGACATCTCCGATTCCAAGCGTCTGGAAGAGCTGCATCTCCGCGCCGAGCGGCTCGAGGCGGTGGCGGAGCTGTCGTCGAGCCTGGCGCACGAGATCAAGAATCCGCTGGCGTCGATCCGCAGCTCGGTGGAGCAGCTGGGCCGCTCATCCCGTGCCAACCCGGATGAGAAGTTCCTGGCCAACCTGATCGTGCGCGAAAGCGACCGGCTGTCCCGGCTGTTGTCCGAGTTCCTCGACTTCTCGCGCGTGCGCGTGACCGAATGCCGGCCCATGGATCTGCACCAGGTGGCGGAAGCGGCGATCCGGCTGGTCCGCCAGCATCCTGACTGCGGCGCCCGCGTCAAGATCACCCTCGAAGGCGACCCCACGCCCATGGAGGGCGACGAGGACCTGCTGCACCGCGTCGTCTCGAACCTCGTGCTCAATGCCGTGCAGGCGGCCGGTGCGAAGGCCGCGGTCGTGGTGCGCACCGGCCGCGCATCGGCGAACGAGCTGCCGGGGGCGGCGGGCATCGAGAACCCGGTCGCGTTGCGCGTCAGCGACAACGGCCCGGGCATTCCGGACGAGCTTCAGGAGCGCTTGTTCGAGCCGTTCGCCACCGGACGCGTGGGAGGCACGGGACTCGGACTCGCCATCGTACAGCGTGCTGTGGAAGCCCACCGCGGCATCGTACTCGTTGACACGAAGGCCGGGGGGGGGGGAACGACGTTCACCATTTACTTCCCGGCCGCGCGTCGGAAGGAGGAAGCCGCGTAATGGCCACCACCGCACCGTCTATCCTCGTCATCGACGACGAGCAGGGGATCCTCGAAACCCTGCGCATCCTGCTGAAGAACGAGGGCTTCGACGTCACCATCGCGCAGGGGGGCAAGGCGGGTCTGGAGCAGCTCAAAGGCTCGGCGCCCGATATCGTCCTCACCGACCTCAAGATGCCCGGCGTCACCGGCATCGAGATCCTTTCGGCGGTGCGCGGGCAGGATCCCGAGACGCCCGTCATCCTGATGACCGCCCAGGCGTCGCTGCAGACCGCAATCCAGGCCGTGAACGAGGGTGCTTTCTACTATATACAAAAGCCGTTCTCGAACGACGACATGGTGGCGATCTGCCGCCGTGCCGCGGAGCACCGGCGCCTGCGGGCGGAGAACAAGCAGCTCAAGCAGGAGATCCGCCGCCGCGAGCGCTCCGGCCAGGTGAAGCCGCTCGGCAAGTCGCGGCTCTTCAGCGAAGTGCTGCGGCTCGCGGAGCAGGTGGCCCCGACCGAGAGCACGGTGCTCATCCAGGGGGAGTCGGGCACCGGCAAGGAAGTCATCGCCCGCTACCTCCACGAGCTGTCCGCGCGTGTCGAAGGGCAGTTCCTCTCGCTCAACTGCGGCGCGCTGCCCGAAAGCCTGCTCGAGTCCGAGCTGTTCGGCCACGTGAAAGGGTCGTTCACCGGAGCGGTGCGTGACAAGCAGGGACTGTTCGCCGCCGCGCGCGGCGGGACGTTCTTCCTCGATGAAATCGGGGAGATGTCCCCCGCCACGCAGGTCAAACTGCTGCGCGTGCTGCAGGAGCGCGAAGCGATCCCGGTGGGGGGCACCGAGGCGATACCCGTCGACGTACGGGTCGTCGCCGCGACCAACCGCGATCTGGAAGAGGACATCAAGCGCGGGCGGTTCCGCACCGATCTCTACTACCGGCTCAACGTCATCAACATCCACCTGCCGCCGCTGCGCGACCGGCGCGACGACATCCCGATCTTCGTGAAGGAATTCCTCGGGCACATCGCCGGCGAACGGAGCGAAGCGGCGAAGTCGCTGTCGCCCGAGGCCGAAGAAGTCATCATGGCCTACGACTGGCCCGGCAACGTGCGTGAGCTCGAGAACGCGCTGGAGCGGGCCGTCACCCTCACCAAGGGGGACGTGATTCCGCGCTCCGCGATCCCGGACCGGATCAGCGAGCGCAAGACGGAGCCGCTGGTGGCGGAGCGTCCGCACCAGAATCCATCGCTCGACGTGATCGAGCAGGCGTACATCACGTGGGTGCTGCAGAGCGAAGGCGGCAACAAGACGCGGGCCGCCGAGGTGCTGGGGATCGATCCCTCCACGCTGTACCGCAAGCTGAGCCGGTACGAAGGCCCAGGCCCTGGCCCCGGACCCGAGTGACCCGATCGGCGCGGAGACGCTGGAGCAGCTCTCCGGCGCCGTCCGCTATAATCGCTGGATGTTCGACCGCCTGCACCGCTGGATCGGCCGGCGCGTGCTCGAGATCGGCTCCGGCATCGGTAACCTCTCGGCGTTCCTGGCCGATCGCGAGCGGCTGGTGCTCACCGACACGCGGGAGGAGTACCTGACCCGGCTGCGGCAGCGATTCGCGGGGCATCCCAACGTCGCGGTGGCGCGCCTCTACCTGCCGCATGAGCACGATGCGCTCGGCGGCGAGCGCTTCGATACCGTCATCTGCCTCAACGTGCTCGAGCACGTGGAGAACGACATCGCGTCGCTCGTCGCGATCCGGGCGTTGCTGGCGCCGCGGGGGCGGCTCGTCCTGCTGGTGCCCGCACTGCCGGCGCTCTACGGCTCGATCGATCGTGCGTTGGGGCATCACCGCCGCTACACGCGCGCCGGGCTGGCGGCCCGGATGCGAAGCACCGGCTTCACGGTGGTCCACATCGAGTACTTCAACAGCGCCGGCATCCCCGGATGGTGGTTCGCCGGGCGGGTCTTGCGTCGCCAGACGATTCCGGCGGGCTCGCTGCGACTGTACGACGCGCTCGTCCCGCTGTTCCGGCTGGAGCGGCTGCTCCCCTGGCGAGTCGGTCAATCGCTCATCGCGATCGGCGCAGCGGCGTGAAGAACCTGTTGCTGTCGGTGGTCGTGCCCGCCTTCAATGAAGCCGCGACCGTCGAAGCCGCGCTCCGGCGGGTCCGTGAGGTTCCGCTCCGCGTCGAGATCATCGTGGTGAATGACGCATCGACCGATGGGACTCGGGAGATTCTCGACCAGCTCGCTCGGGATGGCGTGGTCGATCAGGTCATTCACCACGACAGGAATCGGGGCAAGGGAGCGGGGATCCGGAGCGGCATCGCGGCGGCGACCGGCGATGCGCTCGTGGTGCAGGACGCGGACCTGGAGTACGATCCCACCGACCTTCCGGCGCTGCTGCAACCGATCAGCACCGGCAAGGCCGACGCGGTCTACGGATCACGGTTTCAGGGTGGCCCGCATCGCGTGCTCTACTTCTGGCACTACGTCGGCAACCGGTTTCTCACGTTGTTGTCGAACATGTTCACCAATCTCAACCTGACCGATCTCGAGACCTGCTACAAGCTGGTGCGGATGGATCTCATCAAGCGGCTGCCGCTGACATCGAATCGCTTCGGCTTCGAGGTGGAGATCACGGCGCGCCTGGCGCAGGCCCGCGCCCGCATCTGGGAAATGCCCATCTCCTACGGCGGCCGCACCTACGCCGAGGGCAAGAAGATCACGTGGCGCGACGGTTTCGCGGCCTTGTTTCACATTTTGCGGTACAACCTGCTCGTTCCGCGCAACGCTCACACTTGGCGCTTACCACCGAAGTAAAGGCCGGGCTCGTCACCGCGGCCGCCACACTGGCCGTCGGTATGCTGGCATTGAATCAGGCGCTTGTGGGCGTTTTTTACGACGACGGCCTCTACGCCGGCCTGGCGACGGCGCTCGCGAGCGGCCACGGCTATGTCCATCCGAGTCTTCCTGGAATACCGGCTGCCGTGCACTACCCGCCGCTCTATCCCGTCGTGTTGGCGCCGTTCTTTGGACTCTTGTCTGTCGGCGGCGCGGCGCTGGCCGGTAAGGTCCTCAACGCGTTCTTCGGCGCAACCGCTGCCGGGCTCATCGTGTGGCATGCGACGCGCACCGAGATCCTCGGTCCAGGGCTGCGCCGCTGGGTTCCGGCAGCTGTGGTGTTTGGCGCAGCCGTTGCCATTCCTGTCCTGGCGACGCAGTCCGTGCTCTTCGCCGAGCCGCTGTTCAGCGTGCTGTTGGCCGTTGCCATCATGGCAACCGATCGCGAATTCTCTCCTTGGATCGCTGGGACGGCAGCCGCACTCGCGTTGCTGACGCGATCCATCGGCGTCACGATCGTTGCGGGTGCTCTCTGTTTCGTGCTGGCGCGACGGGGGGGGGCGCAGCGCCGCAGGCTCGTCATCGTGCTGCTGCTCCCCCTCCTCGCCGCGGTGGCCTGGGGACTGTGGGTCATCACGCATGCGCGCTTCATCGATCCGGCGCTCGCCCTCGGCTACGGCAATTACTCCGCGCACCTCCGGCAGGCCGGTCTCTCGGCGATAGCCGTCAACGTCCCCGACATGTCGCGGCCGCTCGAGGCATTGGTATTCGGGTGGATTCCTGTACGCTGGCTCTATGACATCATCGCGACGATCGCGCTCGGAGTCGGCCTGTACGGCCTGGTGGTGGTATGGCGCCGCTCGGCGATTGGGCTGGCGCTGGTCTTCTACTTTCTCGTTCTCGCGGTTTGGCCGCACCCGCCCGACAGGTTCCTCTGGGCGGTCCTCCCCTGGCTGGGACTCGTTTGGGTAGCGGGGATGCTCGAGATCTGGCGGCGCTGGCCGCGTGCGCGCATCGCCGTCGGTTTCCTCGCGGCGCTGGTCGCCGGCGGGTATCTGCATTACGAGGTGCGCGGCTTCGCGGGCCGGTGGTGGGAGGCGCAGGCACGCGCGATTTCGGCCAATTTCGCCGAGCTGCTCCCCGTAGTCGGGAATCTTCCAGCGGACGCCGTGGTCGCGACGGACGACGAAGCCCTCGTCTGGCTGTACACCCGCCGCCAGGCGGTGCCGCTCTATCTCGAGAGTTATCGAGGGCGTGACGTGATCCGCCCGACGCCGGCAGAGCATCGCGCTTATCTCGAGCGCATGGGCGTGACGCATGTCCTGCTCGCCAGTGCGACGTCGCCTTCGGCGATCGAGCTGCGCGCGCTGCTCGGTGCCTACCCCACCTGGTTGACGGGCATTTATCGCTGGTCCGATGGCCGCTGGCTCTTTGCGGTGAACCGTGGACCGTAAAGACCGCCGGCTGTACCTCGCCGTCCTGCTCTGCGCGCTGGTGCCGTACGTGCCGGCCCTGTGGAACTCGTTCGCGATGGACGATCTGTACATCATCCTGTGGAACCCGCTCGTCCATTCGCTGCGGGGCGTGGGGGGCGCGTTCGCGGCGCCGTACTGGCCACCCGACCTGGGCGGTCACATGTACCGCCCGCTCCCGCTGGCGACGTTTGCTGTGGACTGGTCACTCGTTCACGGTCATCCGGCCTGGTTTCACGCGATGAATCTGCTGTGGCACGCGGGCACGGCCGTCGCGGTCACGGCGCTGGTGCGTCGCTGGTCAGGCACGGCCGCCGCCGTCGTCGCGGGCGCGATCTTCGCCGTCCATCCCGTCCATGTGGAAGCGGTCGCGAATGTCATAGGCCGCGCCGAGCTCATGGCGGCGGCAGCCGTGTGTCTCGCGGTCTACGCGGCGGTGGTACGAGACAGCGTCATCTGGAGCGGCGTGGCCCTGTTGCTCGGCCTGCTGAGCAAGGAGAACGCCGCGGTGGCCCCGGGCCTGATCGTGTGGGCCTGGGCTCTTGGCATTGGGCCCCCCCCCTCCCCATCGGCGGAGGCGCCCGTGCGGCCGACGCGCCGGCGTATGGCCGAGTTCGCCGTCAGCTGGGTTGTAATCGCGCTTGTTTACGGTGTCGTGCGATGGAGCGTGCTCCACCCCTACGAGCGGTATCATGCGATCGCGCCCGTGTTCCTGGGAGAAAGTGCATTCGCGGGGCGGCTGACCGCGGTCGCGGCGCTTACCGATGTGGCTCGCCTGCTCGTCGCACCGCTGACGCTGCGCGTCGACTACTCGCCAGGCGAGCGCACGATCGTGCGCTCGCTGCTGGACGGACGATTCGCGCTCGGCCTGGCGTGCCTGGCGCTCTGGGCCGTACTGCTCGTGCTGGCGTGGCGCCGCGGCAGGCGCGTCGAAGCCTTCGGCCTGGGGTGGATCGCCATCGCGTTCCTGCCTGTGGCGAATCTGCTGTTTTCGACCGGCGTGCTCATGGCTGAGCGCACGTTGTACCTGCCGTCGGTCGGTCTCGCAGTCGCGGCTGGCGCGGCACTGGCTCGCCTCGATGTCGCGCGACTGCGCGTTGTGACCGTCCTCCTGGTGCTCGCTGGAGGCGTTCGGTCTGCGCTGCGGACGCCGGTGTGGCATGACGACTTCGCCGTGACGCTGAGCATTCTCACCGATTCTCCCAACTCCTTCCGTGGACCGCAGCGGATGGCGGTGCACTATCTCAGCCATCGGCAGGCCGCGCGCTCGTTGGCTGCGGTGCGAATTTCGGAGCGCGCCTACGCTCGCGACCCGGCGATATACATCACGGGCGCCGATGCTGCATTTACACTCGGGCAATTCCGTGTCGCGGATTCGATGCTCGTGAATCTCGAGCAACTGTGCTATCGCTGCGGTGGGTACTATCGCATTCAGTCGCTGGCCGCCCGCCAGCGCGGCGATACGGCGGCCGCAGATTCTCTGTGGGCACGGATGCCGTGAGACGCGAGCTGCTGCTCGTTTTCGTTGCTGCCGTCGCACTCTACCTGCCAACCGCCCGGTATGGTTTCGTCCAGGACGATCGGGCGATTATCGCGTCGAACCCGGGCGCGCATTCGATCGGCGCGGCACTCGCCGCGTTCAACGATCCGTACTGGCCGCGTGACGCAAAGGCCGGTCTCTACCGGCCCGTTACGATCCTGAGCTATGCCGTCGATTGGACGGTGTCCGGCGGCCGGGTTGGATGGCTGCACCTGATGAACGCACTGTGGCATGGACTGGCCACCGTGTTACTCGTCGTCGTGCTCGCGCGCTGGTTGCCGGTGCTGGCCGCCGCCGCAGCGGGTCTCGTGTTCGCGTGGCACCCGGTGCACGTCGAGGCCGTCGCGAATCTGGTGGGCCGGGCGGAGCTGCTCGTGGCGGCGGGGATTCTCGGTGCCGTGGTCGCCGCGCGACGCCGCTGGTGGATCGTGGCGGTGGTATGCGCCGCACTTGCCATGTTCAGCAAGGAGCACGGTGTCATCGCCGCTGTCGTCATACTGCTCGATAAGTGGCTTCAGCCGGCGGATGATCCACCGTATCCCACCGGCTTCTGGATAGCCCTCGGCGTTGTCACGCTCGGCTTCCTCGCTGCCTGGTTCGCGGTCGGTTGGGCGGGCGAGAACGATGCGGCAGCGGTATTCTATGGAAGGAGCGCGTTCGGGCGCCTCGCGGTGGCGTTGCCCGCCGTGCTTCGTGCCAGCGTCCTGCTGTTCTGGCCGGTCTCGTTGTCCTCCGACTACGGTCCGCAGGTAATCCCGGCATACAGCGGGTTGTCATTTGCCGCGGTGATCGGACTCATCGTCGTCGTCACGGTCCCGGTAAGCGTTGTCTGGTGCCGTCGACGGGCGCCAGCGGTGTCGTTCGCCGCAGGAGTGGCCGCACTCTCATGTCTCCCGACGGCGAATCTGTTCTTCGCGTCCGGGGTCGTTCTCGCGGAGCGCAATCTGTATCTCGCGGCGGCGTTGCCCGCGGCGCTCGTCGTGACCGGATTTGCTTGGCTCGAGCGGCAGCGACGCCTGCGCCCAGCGATCGCGGCGTTCGCCCTGCTCGTGCTGGCCTGCGGGGCGCGATCGTTGACCCGGATGTCGGCGTGGCGCGACAACCGCGCGCAAGTGCTGACGCTGCTTGTCGAGCACCCGGAGTCCTACCGCGCACACGCGTCGGCCGCCGCGGTCCTGGCCGGCCGTAGCGACACCGCGGGAGCGAGGCTGCAGTATCACCTCGCCGATTCGCTGTTCGCCGGCGACCCCTTCCTCGATGCGGCACAGGCGATCTTTCTGCTCGGCCTCGGCGACACCGCTGCGGCCGCGCCCTTGGTGGCGCGCATCCGCGCGCGCAGTGCGGGAGTCGCGGACCGAACCGGGCTGCGGGCGCGGTTTCTGTTCGAGCTGCAGCGCGGGGACCGCACAGGGGCGACCCTAGTCCGGGATTCGGCGCTGGTGCTTTTTCCAAGCGACACGATCTGGTATCACAATTATTTGCAATGACTTGCACGGTCCTTGCGTCCAGCGCGGCGACTTGCAAAAAGCCCGAGCTTATTCGACATTTTAGGCCGTCAGGGTACGCCGACTTGGCGACGTAAGCCTGCCGCCAGATTGGACTTGCGTGGAGCTAATCCCTTGGAGGCATGATTCGTGCCTCTATGGGCCACGGAATAAACGTGTCGCCCATGTCTTAGATCCTTACAGGGGAGGTTTGTCCAGATGAATCGCAAGGGTTTCACACTCATCGAGCTTCTGATCGTTGTCGTGATCATCGGCATTTTGGCCGCGATCGCGATTCCGAAGTTCGCGAACACGAAGGAGAAGGCGTATCTGGCGTCGATGAAGTCGGACCTGCGGAACCTCGTGACGGCCGAAGAGGCGTATTTCGCCGACTCGGTGAAGTACACGACCAACCTGGGTACGGCGTATAACACGACCAGCGGTGTGCTCGGCCCGAACATCGCTGTGACGCCCGATGGTTGGACCGCGACGGTCAGCCACACCACGACGCTCAAGACGTGCGCTATTTACGTCGGGTCGACGCAGATTGCGCCTGCCAACAAGGAAGGCGAACCGAAGTGCGCGTAAGGCCTCTGGCCTGACGCATCAGGGCGGCGGGGGAGACCCCGCCGCTCTTTTTTTCCGTATCTTGGGCCCCATGGCAAAACCGGCGCTCCGCGTGGAGCTGCTGTTTTACCTCACCTTCCTCGTCGCGTTCGCCCTGCTCGTCGGCGTCGCGACATCCCTTTTTGCACTCGCGATCGCGCCCGACCGCGGCGTCTTGATCATCGTGCTGCTCATCGCGGGCGAGGTCGGCATCTTCGTGCTCTATGGCCGCTCGCTGGTCAGCCGCCTCGTCCTGCGGCCGCTGTCCCGCGTGATGGAGACGGCCGACGCCGTCGCCGACGGCGACCTGGCCACGCGCGCCCCCGACGCCGCGACGCGGGACTTTGCCACCCTCGCCGAACGTTTGAACCGCATGACCGATCGCCTCCTCGACGCCCAAAGCCAGCTGGTGCGCTCGGAGAAGCTCGCGAGCATCGGCCGGCTCGCCGCCGGCGTCGCCCATGAGGTCGGCAACCCGCTCAGCGCGATCGGCACCTACATGGAGGTGCTGCGGCGCCGTGGCGCCGATCAGGAAGTCACGGAAGGGATGGTGCGCGAGCTCGACCGCGTCGACCGCATCGTGCGCAGCCTGCTCGACTATGCCCGCCCACAGGAAGATCCGCTGCTGCCGGTGGACGCCGCGCGCATCGTCCGCGGGGCCTTCGAGCTGCTGCGTGCCCAGGGCGCGTTCCGGCACGTCCGCGCCGAGATCGATGAGGGCCTCCACGTGCCGGAGATCATGGGGCGCGCGCATGTGCTCGAGCAGACGCTGGTGAACCTGCTGTTGAACGCGGTCGACGCGACGCCCCCAGGCGGATCGATCATCATCGGCGCGCGGCGCTGGGCGTACGAGCCTGGGCAGTCGCTCACCAAACGCGCCAGCGATCCAAGCTTTGCCGCGTTCCCCCGTGTGGCCGAACGGCGGCCCGCACGCGTCGAGTTCGCCGCCGGGCAGCCGGGCGCACTGCTGTTCGTCGCCGACTCCGGCCCCGGGGTTGCACCCGAAGACCGCGAGAAGGTTTTCGAGCCGTTCTACACGACCAAGGAGCCCGGCCGCGGCACGGGACTCGGCCTGGCGATCGTCGCCCGTTCCGTCCACGAGATGGGTGGCGTCGTGTGGGTTGATGGAGCGCGCGAGGGCGGGGCGGCCTTCAAAATGTTCTTTCCCATCGTTCCCCCTCTCCACAATGTGGAGAGGGGGATCAGGGGGTGAGGACCTGAAACGTATCCTGGTCGTCGACGATGAGCCGGGCCTGCGGCAGAGCCTCGGCCTCCTCCTCACCGACGCCGGCTACACCGTCACGGCCGAGCAGGATGGCCGCCGCGCGCTCGACCGGGCGGTCGCCGAGACGTTCGACCTCGTGTTGTGCGACGTGCGCATGCCCGAGATGGATGGCTTGACCTTCCTACGCAACTACCGCCAGCGCGGCGGCACCGCCCTCGTCATCGTGATGAGCGCCTACGGCGGCGAAGACGCCGCCATTGCCGCGATGAAAGAGGGTGCCTACGACTATCTCCCCAAGCCATTCCGCCCCGACGAAGTCGTCCTGACGCTGCGCAAGGCCGAGGAGCGCGAGCGGCTGCGGCAGGAGGTCGCGGGACTCAGGGCGCAGCTGGCCGCCGGGCCGGCGGAGCGGGGACTGATCGTCGCCAGTGGCCCGATGCGGCAGGCGCTGGCGCTCGTCGCGCGCGTCGCGGAGCACAACACGACCGTCCTGATCACAGGGGAAAGCGGCACCGGCAAGGAAGTGATCGCACGCGCCATTCACCGCGCCAGCCCGCGCGCCAACAAGGCGTTTGTCGGCATCAATTGCGCCGCCATCCCCGAGGCGCTGCTGGAGTCGGAGCTGTTCGGTCATATCCGCGGCGCGTTTACCGGGGCGACGGCCGACAAGGCGGGGCTGTTCGAGCAAGCGAGCGGCGGCACGTTGCTGTTGGACGAGATCGGGGAGCTCCCCGTCGGGCTGCAGGCCAAGCTCCTGCGCGTCCTCCAGGAGAATGAGATTCGCCGCGTCGGCGACCAGAAGACGCGGAGGGTAGATGCCCGGGTGCTCGCGGCGACCGCGCGCGATCTCGAGGCCGAGACCAAGGCGGGACGGTTTCGCGAGGATCTGTTTTATCGCATCAACGTCGTCGTGATCGAGCTGCCGCCGCTGCGGGAGCGCAAGGAGGACATCGCGCCACTGGCCCGTCATTTCGTCGCGCGGCTGGCGCAGCGGTTTGGCAGGTCGGTGTCACTGAGCGACGACGCCATCGCATGGCTCGAGCAGCAGGCATGGCCAGGGAATGTTCGCGAGCTGGAAAACGCGATCGAACGCGCGGCTGTGCTGGCCAACCAGGAGATCTTGGGCTCGGCAGATTTTCGCAGCGAACCACTCCCCACTCCCCACACCCAGGAATCGGGGGAGTGGGGAGCGGGGAGTGGCACCCTCCGAGACGTTACCGAGCAAGCAGAGCGCCAGGCGATCAGACAGGCGCTGAAGGCGACTGAAGGCAACCGCCGCGAGGCCGCGAAGCGGCTCGGTGTGAGCCTGCGGACGCTGTTTTACAAGATCGATCGCTACGGACTCGAATAGTGCAAGAACCTGCACTAGTGCAGTGTTTTGCGGTGTTGTTCGACGCTGTTCCTCGACGTATCTCCTTGACGTATTTGCACTTACGGTAAGGCACGGAACGTGTAAGACGAAGTCGCCCAACGGAGGCTCTACATGGGTCGCAAAGGGTTCAGCCTTATCGAGATGATGTTCGTGTTCGTGTTGGCCGGGGTGATCATGGCGATTGGCTTCCCACGCCTGAAGAACGGCCTCGAGAAGCAGAATGTCCGCAGCTCCAAGGCGCTGATCGCGACGTTGGCCGCGACGGCGCGCGGCGCGGCCATTCAGCGCGGCTGTGCCGCCACCCTGAACATGACGACGGACAGCATCTGGGTCACCGCCTGCGGCGTCACGGGCAATCCGCCGGCGGCCTCGGTGGCGGTGGGAACGAAGAAGTTGGTGGGCGAGGAGTTCAACGTAACGCTCGCCCCCAGCGTGCCGTCGGTGGTCTACGATCCGCGCGGGATTACCACGCAGTTCCAGCTGCGCTGGATCACAATCATCGGTCCACACTACCGGGACTCGGTGATCATCAACGAGGTGGGGAAGGTGACCCGGCAATGACAACGCTCAAGAACCAGCGCGGTTTCACGATCATCGAGGTCATCATCGCGATCATCGTGCTGACCGTCGGTGTCCTCGGCATGGTGACGACGGCGGCGTTGGTCACTCGCATGATCGCGCGCGGCCAGCGGTCCGCGGAGGCTTCCACGTTTGCCGCCCGCCGGCTGGAGCGAATGCGAGTCGCGGCGTGCATCGACGCGCAGCGCGTGAACGGCAGCGAGACGCTGAGTCGCGGATCCACCGTCGTGTCGACCAACGTCTGGACCTTCACCGACCTCGGCAATCAGAATTACCGGTTGAAGGTCAAGTCGACCTATAGGACGACAAAAAACAAGATGCGCAGCGATTCCACGGAGACGACTATCACATGCAACACATTCCTATGAGCCGCGGGCGCCGCGCGCGCCGCGGGCGCCGCGGTTTCACGATGGTCGAGCTGCTCATCGCGCTCGTCCTGCTGGGTCTGGTGAGCGCCGCCCTGTATCGTGTGCTGGTGAACAACCAGCGCCTGTACATGGCGCAGACGCAGCGCATCGATCTGTCGCAGAACATCCGCGCGGCCGGCTCGATCCTGCCCGCGGAGTTTCGCGAGATGAGCGCATCCGAGGGCGACATCATCACGATGTCCGCCACCAGCATCACGATTCGGGCGATGCGCTGGCTCAGCTTCGTGTGCCAGATCCCGGTGTTGGGCGGCGCTTCCTGGGGCGGCCTGTCGATGATCATCCGCGGCGGGTCACCCGGTCAGATGGGGTTTTATGGCGGACGGGCGATCAAGAACACCGACTCGCTGCTCGTCTATTGGGACGGGAATCAGACCACGCGCACGGACGACTATTGGCCGATCGGAGGAGTCGTCAACGCGAACGCGGCGGTCTGTCCCGGAGTCCCAGCGGGCCAGCCCGGGCAGCTCGTCAACTTCAACCTGTCACCGGCGCCGGTGGCGTTCGCCACGGCAAACCAGGCAGGCGCGATCACGGTTGGCGCGCCGGTGCGCGGCTGGGAGCGCGTCACGTACTCGCTGTGGCAGTCACCGACGGACGGGCTCTGGTACCTCGGGATTCAGCCCTTCGGGCAAGCAACGCAGCCGCTGATCGGGCCGCTGCTCGCCAATGGCTTGACGCTGCAGTACTACGACGTGAACGGCAACGTGACGGCGGTGCGCACGCAGGTCGCGCGCATCGATATCACCGTGCGGGCCAGGACGGTGGGCGCGGTGCGTCGAGGCGGCCAGGCAGCCGCCCAAATCGCGGTGGACAGCGTCGTCACCAGTGTGGCGTTGCGGAATAATCGCCGCTTCTAGCGGCAGGTCGGTGAAGGTCGGTGAAGGTTGGTGAAGGTTGGTGAAGGTTGGTGAAGGTTCCCAGCCTTCAAAACACTTGAAGGGAGTACATATGCGTAGGCTCTTGCGTGACGAGCGCGGCATGGCGCTCGCAGTTGCGATCTTCGCCCTGGTTGTCGTTGGGGCACTGGTCGCCGGAGCGTTCTTCGCCGGCACCCAGGAGCAGCGGGTCGGGGAGAACCAGCGTCGAGTACAGGCGTCGTTCGGCGTCGCAGAAGCGGGCGCCCAGGAGCGCGTGCTGACCTGGATTCCCGATTCGATGAACAAGCGGCCGACCTATCCACCTGAATCGGTGGCTATCGCGGCGACGCAGGCCCCGAACGGGACCGGGACGTACTTCGGCTACAGCTACAAGATGGGGAGCAACATTTTCCTGCTCAACGTGGTCGGCCGCGACAAGTCCACCACCGCGGGCGCGACGGCGGGTGGCGCCGGGGCGCAGCAGCGGGTCGGGTTGATCACGCGCATCGCGCCGATCGACTTCGGCATCCGTGCGTCACTGACGACGCAGGGGTCGACGAACTTGTCGGGTAACGCAACGGTCAACGGGGCGGACTCAGTCCCGACGGGATGGACGAACTGCGATCCCCCGGGGCTGGGACAGCCCGGCATCCGCGACCAGGGCGGAAATGTGACCGAGAGCGGTCAAGGCTCCGTGACCGGCTATCCAACGGCGGTCGTCAACGACCCGACGATCAATAACAACACGTTCACGACATTCGGTGGGGCGACCTACGCCCAGATGGCAGCGCGCGCGACCATCACGCTGCCAGGCAGCACCTACAAAACGGCTCCCCGCTTCAACGGGGCGTTGTGCGACAAGACAGACCTATTGAACTGGGGCGATGGGGTAAACCCGCTCACCGCGTGTGGATCGTATTTCCCGATTATCCACATCACCGGGGACGCGACACTGAACGGCGACCAGGGACAAGGTATCTTGTTGGTGGACGGTACCTTGAGCGTCCAAGGCTCGTATCAGTTCTTCGGCATCGTCATCATCCAGGGTGACCTGAAGACCTCCGGTGGTGGTAACGAAGACGCCCACTTCTGGGGCGGTGTCATGGCCAAGAACGCCGACCTCTCCATGCAGAACCTGAGTGGTAAGGCGACGCTGAACTACTCTAGCTGCAGTATTCTGATGGCTTTACAGGCCACGAGCCCGATTTCGATGATGCGGTCGCGGGGCTGGACACAGCTGTTCTAAGTGGCCTAAGTATCGGCAGGCAAACCAGTTGTTGCTTCGGCCTCAAGTAGGTTCGAGGCTTGACAGGATAAGGGGCGGGGCCTATTGTAGTTTGCCCTCGCCCCTTCTTGTCTCTAGGCCAAAAGGCGCACATGGCCCTTTTTGGGTTATTCGGTGGCAAAAAAACCTCGGTCGGCCTGGATATCGGCTCCGGTATCATCAAGCTCGTGGTCATCGACCACGGGGGGAGCGAGCCCGAGCTGACCAAAGTCGCGACGACTGAAGTCGCCGCCGACGCCATCGTCGAGGGCGAAGTGATGGACCCCGGCCTCGTTTCGGAGGCCATTCGGGGTTTGTTCGAGGCCGCCGGCGTCAAGCGCAAATCGGTCGTCACGGCCGTCGGCGGCCGCGACGTGATCGTCAAGAAAATCCAGATGGATCGCATGAAAGAGGCGGACGCCCGCGAGGTGATCCGCTGGGAGGCCGAGCAGCACGTGCCCTTCGACATGGCGAACGTGGAGCTCGATTTCCAGATCCTCGATCCCGACGCCGAAGGCCTCCAGATGAACGTGCTGCTCGTCGCCGCCAAGCGGGAATTGGTGGAGAGCAGGGTGGGGCTGCTGGGCGAGGCGGGCCTCGATCCCTCGGTCATCGACGTCGATGCCTTCGCCATCCACAACGCCTTCGAGCTGAACCACCCCGATGCGATGCAGGGCGTCGTGGGCCTGGTCAACATCGGGCACGAAGTCACCAACGTGAACATCCTCGAAGACGGAATCCCCGTGCTGACCCGCGATCTCTCGGTCGGCACGCGCCGCTTCCGCGAAGACCTGCAGCGGGAAAAAGGGCTCGCGAGTGAGGAAGCCGAGAAGGTCATCCAGGGCGCGTCGCAGCATGCCGATCTGGCCGGCTACGTCAGTGCCCGGGGGGAGGAAATCGCGGTCGGCGTCGAACGCGCCGCGGCCTTCCTCGCCACAGCCTCGCGCTCGGCGGGCGGCTTGTCCCGCGTGTACACGACGGGCGGCGGCGCGCGCATTCCGGGGCTCAACGACGTGCTGGGTGCGCGTCTCAAGGTGGCGATCGAGCTGGCCAATCCCGTACAGCGCCTGCGCGTGCGGGATGACGTGTTCGAGACGGTGCCGGTGGACGAGGTCGCGCCGCTGCTGATGCTGGCGGTCGGCCTGGCGCTGAGGCGCGCCGCATGATTGAGATAAACCTACTCCCAGGAAAGAAGAGGGTAGCGAAGGGCGCGGGAATGAAGCTCTCGCTGCCCGATTTCAGGGGGCTGATCGCGCAGGTCAAGGATCCATGGCTGATCACGGCGATCATCGCCTGGGTCATCGTGGGTGGTGGCGGTGCGGCGCTGTTCATCACCGAACGCGCCCGCCTGGCGGCCGCGGAAGCGCGGCTGGAGAACATCCGGACCGAGAAGCGCCGCTACGACATCGTGATCGCGCAGAAGCGCCAGGCCGAGAAGGTGCGCGACTCGCTGCTGTTCCAGATCAACGTCATCCGCGACATCGATGCGGACCGCTACATCTGGCCGCACGTCCTCGATCAGGCGACCAAGGCGCTGCCGCCGTACACGTGGATCACGCATATGCAGTCCGTGACGGCCATGGTCGCGCCGGGCGCGGGGCAGCAGGCGGCGAATGGGCCGGTCACGGTGGAGGAGGACTCCGCCGGCGTCTCCTCGGTGCGCGTGTCGATTGACGGCCGCACGGTGGACATCCAGGCCTATACGACGTTCCTGCGGCAGCTCGCCGCGTCACCGTGGTTCACCGAGGTGACCCCGGCAAGCTCGCAGACCGTCATCGAGGCCGATCGCCCGGTGACGCAATTCAACGTCACGGTCCGCTACCGTATCGCGGACTCGGTCTATATCCGTACGGTCCCGCTGGTGCAGGCGGTGAGGTAGCCATGGCGCTCGGTTTACCGACCGATCAACGCGGCCAGATCATGGCGCTGCTCGCCCTCGTCGCGCTGGCAGGGGGCTACTTCTTCTGGACGCAGGTCCATAAGCCGACCATCGAGAAGATCGGCGCGGCGCGCAGCGAGGCCGACAGCCTCGAGCGCATCGTCGCCGCGGCCAAGGCCGATCTCGCGAGCGGCAGCATCGAGGACCTGCGCCGCCGGGTGGAGGAGTATCAGGGCTCGCTCGAGCTGATGCGCCGCCTCGTGCCGGACCGCAACGAAGTCCCGACGCTGATCGACGACATGTCGACCAAGGCGAAAGTCCGCGGCGTGACGCTCGGCAAGATCCAGCCGCTCGCCCCGGAGCCGGGCAGTCCGTTCGACACCTATCGCTACCGGCTCGAGGTCTACGGCCACTACGATCAGATCGGCGAGTATCTCGCCGACATCGCGTCGCTGCCGCGCATCATCGTGCCGCAGGACGTGATCCTGTCGGGCGCGTCGCCCGCCGCTCAGAAGCTGCTGGCGGATACCGCGGGGGCGCTGCTGCTCGCCGAGTTTTCGATCCGCACGTTCGTGAAGTCGGCCGGGCCGCCCACAGCGAAGGCGGGAGCCGCGCGTGCGCGCAGCTAGGCCTGGGCTGGCAGCGATCACGCTGCTGCTCGCCGCGTTCGCGCCGGCGCTCGTCGCGCAACAGCCGGTCGCGGAGCGCGACACGGCGGCGCCGCCGGCGACGCTGCTGCGCGAAGTCTTCGCCTACGAAGGCGGCGGGCGCGATCCGTTCATGTCGCTGCTCAAGTCGGGCGACGTGCGGCCGCTGATCTCCGACTTGAAGCTGACGACGATCGTGTACGACGGACGGTTCGCGGCGCGCAGCGTCGCGATCCTGCGGGACATCACCAACCGGCGCATCTATCGGGTGAAAACGGGCGACATCGTCGGGCGTTTGAAGGTCACGCAGATCCGGCCCCGCGAAGTCGTATTCACCGTGCAGGAATTCGGGTTCGAGCGGCAGGAGACGTTGTCGCTCGCCAAGCAGGAGGAGACGCCATGAAGCGCATTCTTCCCTTCGCGGCGCTGCTTGCCGTCGTCGTTCCCCGGGCCCTTGCGGGGACGCCGATGGCGAGTGGCAGCCGGGACGGCGAGGTCCGCGGAGTCAGCGTGCTGCCGGCCACCGGCAAGGTCGAGATCGTCATCGACCTGCAGGGGGCGGCGGAGATTCAGGACTTCACCCTCGCGAACCCCGCACGGCTCGTCATCGATCTGCACGGCGTCCGGCTTACCGCGCCGGCCACGCTGTACGACGGCCAGAACCGCGGCGGCGTCCGCAACGTGCGCTACGCGCAGTTCAAACCGGACATCGTGCGCGTGGTGATCGATCTCGACGCACTGAAGGATTACCAGGTCGAGCGCGCTGCCGGGCAGGTGCGGGTGCGCATCGGCACCGAGCGTACCGGCTTCGCAGCCTGGTCCAGCAGCACCGTCACTCGCGGGGTTTCGGGGGCCGTGGCTAGTGCGCCTACGCGCGCACCGATCGTTACCGGTGGTCCTGAGCAAGCCGCGCGCGTCACCACGCCGACGCTCGGCCGGTCGATGTCGATCGACGAGTACCTCGCGGCGCACCGCGCCGACGCGCTGCAGTCGCAGGCGCCGCGGATCACGGTACAGTGGGACAACGCCAGCATCGAGGACGTGGTCGCCGGCTTCGCGGCCTTCAGCGGGCGGACGATCATCCTGAGCAAGGACATCAAGGGGACCGTCACGGCCGAGATCAAGAATCAGCCGTGGGATCTCGCGCTGAATGCGGTGCTCGAGTCGCAGGGCCTCGCGGTCCAGACATTGCCCGGCGCCATCCTCAACGTCGTCAGCAAGCTCGAGATGGCGCGCGCCGACTCGACCGTGCCGATCACGACCCGGCTGGTGCGCATCAATTACGCGAAGGCCACGTCGCTCGTCCCGTCGGTGGCGTCGATACTCACGAAGCGGGGTGCCGCGGTCGCCGATTCGACGAGCAACTCGCTCGTGATCACCGAGGTGAGCTCGCGGATCGACGAGGTCGTGGAGTTCGTGAAGGGGCTCGACCTGCGCACGCCGCAGGTCTCGATCCAGGCGAAGATCATCTTCGTCGACCGCGCCGACATCGAAGAGCTGGGCGTCAAATACGACCTCGGCTCGACGACGCAGTTCTTCAACAAGCTCATTCAGCGCCCCGATCCGCGCACCGCCCAGCCGGTCGATACCGATCTGGACGGCGTGCCCGACGCGCTCGTGCCGACGGAGAACTTCCCGTCGACCGAGAACATCGTGTCGCTGGGCGGGAACTCGCTGTCGGCACTCGGCAACGCGAGCCAGGCCGTGGTAGACCCGGCGCTCGATCTCATCTTCTCGACGGCGATCGGCAACTTCGATCTCACGGCGTTCGTGCAGGCGCTGCAGCGGGTCGAGCTCGCGGATATTCAGGCTGAGCCGACGATCACGACGCTCGACAACCGCCAGGCGGAAATCCTCGTCGGCGACCGTGTCCCAATCCGCGTGATCGATGTGAGCGCCGTGGGAGGCGCGGCCGGCGGCACGAACGTCCCGCGCGCGACGGTGCAGTTCCAGCAGACCGGTATCAACCTGCGCGTCACACCGCACGTGACGGCGAATCGCCAGATCCTGATGGAAGTGCACGCCGAACGCTCCAACATCCGGCCCGCCGCCGTGGACATCGGATTCACGTTCCAGACGCAGCAGGCGGACAACCAAATCCTGGTCAGTGACGGGGAAACGGCCGTAATTGGCGGCCTGACTGTGACGGAAGTCCTAGTCACCAAGTCGGGAATCCCCTTCCTTGTAGATCTGCCGATCCTGGGCAAGCTGTTCGGCTTTACGTCACAACAGGAGAATCGGCGCGATCTGCTCATTCTGATCACGCCCCACATCATCGACGATCTGGTCGCGCCCACCGGGCAGTAAGCCCGGGCGACGCGGGCCCACAGGCTGGGAGAGGTTGCTATGCGGCTGGTCACGCGCAGTACCGCATTCTGGGGCATCAGCGCACTCGCGCTCGCCGTGTGGGCGTGCGAGACGTCGCGCAACCTGAACGGCGTTCAGCCCGACCGGACGGCGCCGGTCATCTCGCTCACGAACACCGCCGGTGACACGCAGGACATCAGCGGCGGGCTGCGCTTCAGCGTCTCGGCCCTCGACAATCTCGGGCTCAAGAACATCGATCTGACGTTCAGCGGCGGCCTCATCGCCACGCTCGATACGACATTCACGTCGACCGTGAAGACCTACGCCGTCTCCCATACGCTCACCTTCGGGGCGGGCTCGGGTGCGGGCGGCAACATCATGATCATCGGCCGCGCGACCGACGGCGCCGGGAACTTCGCGGAAGACACGATCTTCATCTTTCTGTCGAACGTGCAGGCGCTGCGGGTGCGGCTGGTGCTGCCGTCGCCCGGAGCGCTCGCGTCCACCGGCAAAGGCATTCCCGTCGACGTCATCGCCGTGCAGACCGGCGGCATCGCGAAGATCGGCTTCCTGGTGTCGCCCGCCACGAGCGTGACCAATCCCACGACGCCGCCCAACGACTCCATGGTGTTCGCGCCGCCGTTGGCGGACTCGGTCGAGTATCAGGATACGCTGGTCGTCGTGCCATCGAGCGGAACCTTCAACATCGTGGGATTCGCCGAGGATTCGGCGGGGCGGCGCGGCTTCAGCAGCGTCGTCACCGTGACGATTCAGTCGGTCGCGACCGACAACACGCCGCCGATCGTCGCCCACCGGGTCGCGTCCCGCGTGGAAGTAGACGATACCGTGCACGTGCGCGCCCAGGACCCCAGCGCGATATGGTGGATCGGCTTCGAGGTGGACACGAACGGCGTGCTCATGAAGTTCGACACCGTGGACGTCTCTGCGGGTAACCTCAGCGATGTCACGCGTCATTTCTCGCTGGGCTTGCAAGGGCTCCAGCCGCTGCCGCGCTTCATCTCCGTGAAGGGCTATGCGTGCGATTTGGCGCTGGCACGGAACTGCTCCTTCACCAACAGCACGACGCTGATTCCGAGCGCGCCGCTGCGCAGCAAGGGCATTACCTCTTCGTATCAGCCGCAGCTCTCACCGCAGGGGCTGATCGACACCATCGTCGTCGTGGCGGGCATCACGCGCCCGCTGCCGTTCGGCGGCCGCATCGCCGACGCGATCTTCAACGGCAACGACTCGAGCCTCTATCTCACGAACCCGACGCTCAGCCGCGTCGAGATCTTCCAGGTGGCGAACACGTCGTTCGTGAACGCGGGTATCCCGACCAGCGGCCCCGTGCCGTGGGGCATCGCGCTGTGGCCGCGCGATACGCTCGGCAACTACGGCGATACGATTGTCGTCGCGAACTCGGGCGGCTTGGAGCTGTCGATCATCGACGTGCGCGCCGGCGTCCGCCGGCTCGTGTGGCGGCAGGATCTGCCGGACTACCTGGTCGAGACCTACAGAGTGCTGGTCGCGCCACTGCGCGAGGAGATCATCCTGTACGACCTGTCGGACCGGCCGCAGTACGTGGGCACCGTCTGCCGCGTGACCAGCGGAACACCGAACTGCGCCTCGGACTCGATCTTCGCGATTTACTCGACGACACCGACGATCAGCCAACCGGCGCCGTTCGCCGGCAAGGCGACGGTGCGGATGGAGAAGTTGATCAACACGAGCGATACGGCGCAGCTCTTCGGTCATTTGTTCTGGGAGCTGGCGGGCGACAGTACTCTCGTGGATGACGGCCGCGATACGCTGCGCATCGCGATCCGGCGCGGCCGGCCCTACAACCAGCAGAAAGTCATTCTGACCGCATGCGCCGGCGTTACCATCGATCTCGCCTCCTTCGGACTCGGCGATTCCACCTACGTACGCAACTCGGGCAACTTCACGCACGGGATCATCGGTGAAGGCGGGAATGTCTCGAGCCAGTTCGCCCGGGTGATCGGGTATACGACCAAGGCGGACCTGATCCACGATAATCCGATGCCCGCTCCGTGCATCACCGGTGGTTCCATTCTCAGTGGTGTCTTCACGTCCGACTCCGGTGAAAACCACCTCGACCAGGGCATGACGCCCGCGGTCGACGTGAGCGACTTCATCAGCAACACCGGCGCCACTCTCCACTCGATCGCGACGAACTTCAACGGCGGCACCAACCTGGTCCGCGCCGACTCGATCTACTTCCTCGACGAGGGGATGAAGGTCAAAGGCACGGCCCCCGCGCCGCTCGGGGCGTTCGGGATGGACATGAACTACAACCACAACTTCCTGGCCGGCTCGCCGGGCACGCCGACGTTCGGCGGTACCGGCAACCCCAACGACCGCATCGCGTTCTCGGCCCGGGCCGACGGCAACATTGACGTGTGGGATACCTTCTTCTTTAATCAGATCGGGACGATCGTCGTGCGCGATCCGGTCACCGGCCCGCTGCGCGTCGCGCGCAATCTCGCCAACACGCGGCAATGGTTGTTCGGCGTGACGCCCGCCGGCGTCGTGATGATCGAGCTGCCGGTGGTGACGAACCCGAATCCGTCGAAGCCGATGTGGGGGCCGCCGATTCCGAACAAGTAAGCCGGCGCCTCCGGGAGGGGTGGGGGGGACCCGAGTGCTGCATGCGCGAGCCCGACACCCGTCGGGCTCGGCTGTTATAGGGAGGGATGAACGTGACATTCCGGTTCACGACGGCAGGCGAATCGCACGGCCGCGGCCTGGTGGGGATCCTCGAAGGCATCCCCGCCGGCCTCCCCGTGTCCGCTGCCGACGTGGACGTGGAGCTGAAGCGCCGCATGGGCGGCTACGGCCGCGGCGCGCGCATGAAGATCGAATCGGACCACATCGAGTGGCTGTCCGGCGTCCGCGCCGGCGAGACGCTCGGCTCCCCGATCGCGATGCTGATCTGGAACCGCGATTGGGAGCACTGGCAGGACGTCATGGCGCCCGAAGCGGACGCCACTCCCGACCCGTTAGGCCGCCGGCGGCAGGTGACGCGGCCGCGGCCCGGCCATGCGGATCTCGCCGGATCGCTGAAATACGATCGTGCGGATGCGCGCGACATCCTCGAACGGGCGAGCGCACGGGAGACCGTCGCGCGCGTTGCCTGCGGCGCCGTGTGCAAAATCCTGTTGCGCCAATTCGGGATGGAAATCGGATCGCACGTCGCCGAACTGGGGGGCGTCGTCGCGCATCCCGCATCCCCCATCCCGCATCCCGTCAACGACGTCGCCGACCAAAGTCCCGTTCGGTGTCTGGACAAGGACGCCGAGGCGGAGATGATCCGTCGCATCGATGCCGCGAAGGCCGCCGGCGACACGCTGGGCGGCATCGTCGAAGTCGTGGCGCTGGGCATGCCGGTGGGGCTGGGGTCGCACGTCTCGTGGGACCGGAAGCTCGATGGCCGCCTCGCGCAGGCGCTGATGTCCATTCCGGCGGTGAAAGGCGTGGAGCTCGGCCTGGGATTCGAAGCCGCGCGGCGCAAGGGATCGGAAGTGCACGATGAGATCCTGCCGGGCTTCGCGCGCGCGACGAACCGCGCGGGCGGGACGGAGGGGGGAATGACGACGGGGGAGCCGCTCGTGCTCCGCGTCGCCATGAAGCCGATCTCGACGTTGATGTCGCCGCTCAAAACCGTGGACTTGAAGACCGGCGGGCCGGCCCAGGCGCAATCGGAGCGTTCGGACGTGACGGCCGTCCCCGCGATGGGTGTCATTGCCGAAGCGATGGTGGCGATCGTCCTGACGGAGGCGCTGCTGGAGAAATTCGGCGGCGACGCACTGAGCGAGCTGAAGCGCAACGTGGATGGCTATCTCGCGCAGGTGCGCGCGCGCACGCCCAAAGGAGCGGCGTCGTGAAAAAACACGTCGTGCTCATCGGCCTGCCGGGCGCCGGAAAGACCACCGTGGGCCGCATGGTGGCCGAGCGACTGCACGCCGGATTCGTGGACATCGACACGATCCTGATCCGGAAGGAAGGCAAACCGATCGCGATGATCTTCGCCGAAAAGGGCGAGTCCGCGTTTCGCGACATGGAGCGGAAGGAAGTAGAGACCGCGCTCAGCAATCAGCCCGCGGTGGTTGTTCCCGGCGGCGGCTGGGCCGCGCAGCCGGGCGCGCTCGACGCCGCGAAACCGCGCGGGTACTTCGTGTATCTGAAGGCGCGCGCGGAGGTCGCTGCCGGCCGCGCCGTGCCGTCGGGAACCCGGCCGGTGTTAATGGGTGGAGATCCCGCAGCACAGATGCGCGAGCTCTTCAAGACGCGCGACCCGTTCTACGCCAAGGCGGACGCCACGGTGCAAACTGAGGCTAAGCCTGCGGAAAAAGTGGCCGATGAGGTCGTCCGGCTTGCGCAGACGAGTGCCGGATGGTAAAGATGCGAACCCCATTACGGTTGAACTGAGGTTGATAGGTGCCAGATAATGAAGAAGAAGTGAAACCCAAAAAGAAGAGAGCGCCGCGCAAGAAGAAGGACGCGGAGGCCACCGACGCCGCTCCTGCAAAGGGCGGCGCACTCGTCATTGTCGAGTCCCCGACCAAGGCGAAGACGATCGGCAAGTACCTCGGCCGCGGCTACACGGTCAAGGCGACCATCGGGCACCTGCGCGATCTGCCCAAGCGCGAGCTGGGGGTCGACGTCGAGAACAACTTCACGCCGAAGTACGTCACCATTAAGGAAAAGGCGAAGACCCTGGCCGAGATCAAGAAGGCGGCCAAGGTGGCCGACCGGGTGCTCCTCGCGACCGACCCCGACCGCGAGGGCGAAGCGATCGCCTGGCATGTGGCGTCTCAGCTCAACGGCGACGGTAACGGCAAGATCCGCCGCGTCTTGTTCCACGAGATCACGAAAGACGCCGTCGCGGAAGCGTTGGCGAATCCGCTCGATATCGACCAGCGCAAGGTGGACGCGCAGCAGGCGCGGCGGGTCCTCGACCGGTTGGTCGGCTACAAGGCCTCGCCGGTGCTGTGGAAGAGCATCAAGACCGGCCTGTCGGCGGGTCGGGTGCAAACGGTGGCGCTGCGCCTGATCATCGAGCGCGAAGAGGAAATCCGGAAGTTCGTGCCGCAGGAATACTGGACGGTTGCCGCCGACCTGGAGAAGGACGGGCAGGCATTCCAGGCGCGGCTGCAAAAGCTCGACGGGCACAAACCCGAGATCAAGACCGAACAGGCGGCGCGCGACATCGTCGCCGAAGTCGAAAAGCTGCCGTTTGTGGTCACGTCAGTCTCGACCGGCGAGCGCCGCCGCAAAGCACCCGCCCCGTTTACGACGAGCACGATGCAGCAAGAGGCCGCCAAGCAGCTGGGCTTCTCGGCCGGCCGCACGATGCGCGCGGCCCAGAAGCTGTACGAAGGCGTGGAGCTGGGCGAACAAGGTTCGGTCGGTCTCATCACGTACATCCGCACCGACTCCGTCCGCGTGTCGGATGCCGCGATCAAGCAGGCGCGCGAATTCATCCATGCGCAGTTCGACAAGCGCTATCTGCCCGATGAGCCGAACGTTCATAAGGGCGGCCGGGGCTCGAAGGTCCAGGATGCGCACGAGGCGATCCGGCCGACCGAAGTGGGCCTGAAACCCGAGGACCTGAAGAAGTACCTGGAGCGCGACCTCTTTAAGCTGTACCAGCTCCTCTGGCGGCGCTTCCTGGCGTCGCAAATGACGCCAGCGGTGTACGAAGCGACCAAGGTCGACTTCGAGCTGGCGAACGGACGTTTCCTGTTCCGGGCCACCGGCTCGCGCGTCGTGTTCGACGGCTATCACGCGCTCTACAGCGAAGCCCATGAGGCCGAAGACGCCAAGACGTTGGACAGCCTGGAGCCCATTCCGCCGCTCGCCGAGGGCGATCGGGTGAAGCTGAAGCAAGTCGTTCCCAGCCAGCACTTTACCGAGCCGCCGCCGCGCTACAGCGAAGCCAGCCTCGTGAAGGAGCTCGAGCGGTTGGGCATCGGCCGGCCATCGACGTATGCCGCGATCATCTCGACACTCCGCACACGCTGGTACGCGACCGCGAAGGACCGTCGCTTCCAGCCCACGCCCCAGGGCGAGATCGTCTGGAAGGTGCTGAAGCGCTCGTTCCCGGAGGTGTTTGAGGTCGGGTTTACGGCGCTAATGGAGACCGAGCTCGACAAGGTCGAGGAAGGCGATCTGGCGTGGCAGCAGGTGCTCGGCGACTTCTGGAAGCCGTTCAACCTGGCGCTGGCAGCCGTGGACGTGAACAAGATCATCCACGAAGTCCATGATCTCTCCGGCCTCGATACCGAGAAGTGCCCCAAGTGCGGCAGCCGGCTCGAGGTGAAGAGCGGCCGCTTCGGGCCATACATCGCCTGCGTGCGCTATGCCACGAAGGAGTGCGACTACTCGCGGTCCATCAAGAAGGACAGGGTGCCCGACCGGCCCTCCGACGAGATCTGCAAGGAATGCGGCGCGCCGATGGTGATCAAAACCGGCCGTTTCGGCGAGTTCCTGGCCTGCACGCGCTATCCCAAGTGCAAGTACACGCAGCCCGTCCCGCTCGGCATCAAGTGCCCCAAATGCGGCATCGGGGATCTCGCGGAGCGTCGCACCAAGCGGGGACGGACGTTCTACGGTTGCCTGCGGTATCCCGACTGCGATTATTCCACGTGGAACAAGCCGGTAGCCGTCCCTTGTCCCAGCTGCGGCTTTGTGGGGATGGAAGAGATCAAGTCCAAGACGACGGGAGAAACGACGCGCAAGTGTCTCAAGTGCGGGCACCAGTTGGTCGTCGAGGAACCAGCCCCCGAAGCCGAAGAGGTGGCATCGTAGGGGCACGACCTGTTGTGCCCGTACACGTTATCGGTGGCGGCCTCGCGGGCTGCGAGGCTGCCTGGGCGCTCGCCGAGCGCGGCGTCCGCGTGACCCTGCACGAGATGCGCCCCGTCCGGATGACGCCGGCGCATCAGACGGATCGTCTCGCCGAGCTGGTCTGTAGCAACACCTTCAAATCGGTCGAACCCACGCACGCGCACGGCCTGCTCAAGGCCGAGATGCGCTTGCTCGGGAGTATCGTGCTGCAGGCGGCTGACAGCGCGCGCATCCCGGGCGGCAGCGCGCTCGCGGTCGATCGCGTCGCTTTTGCGGCCGCCGTCGAGGCGCGCGTGCTGGCCCACCGCAACGTCACACTGGTCCGCGAGGAAGTGACGTCCCTGTTCTCGCCGGCGATCGTCGCCACGGGGCCGCTGACGTCCGATGCGCTCGCTGCCACGATCGCCGCCCGGCTGGGCGTCGCGTCGCTCGCGTTCTATGACGCGATCGCGCCGATCGTCTCAGCCGATTCGCTGGATTACAGCCGCCTGTTCAAGGCATCGCGGTACGGCAAAGGCGGGGGAGACGACTACTGGAACGCCCCGTTCACGCGGCCCGAATACGAAGCGTTCGTCGCGGCGCTGATTGCGGGGGAGCAGTATCAGCCAGGACACGAATTCGATAGGGTGCCGTATTTTGAGGGCTGTCTGCCGGTCGAGGAGATGGCGCAACGGGGGCTCGAGACGCTGCGGTTCGGCCCGATGAAGCCGGTCGGGCTCATCGATCCGAAAACCGGACGCGAGCCCTACGCGGTTCTGCAGCTGCGGCAGGAAGATCGCGCCGCGCAGATGTGGAACTTCGTGGGCTTCCAAACGCGGCTCAAAACGGGAGCGCAGCAGAGGATCTTCCGGACGATTCCGGGCCTCGAGCAGGCGGAGTTCCTGCGCTTCGGCAGCATTCACCGCAATAGCTACCTCAATGCGCCGCTGGCCCTGACGGGGCACCTCTCGACCGGGGACGACGAGCAGCTGCTGTTCGCCGGACAGCTCACCGGGGTGGAGGGCTACACCGAGTCGGCGGCGACGGGATTGCTCGCTGGGATCAACCTCGCCCGGCTGCTGGCCGGCGACGCACCGGTACTGCCCCCCGCGACGACGATGCTCGGCGCGCTGTATCGCTACCTGCGGGAGTCGGAGCCGGCACGGTTCCAGCCGATGAATGCGAATTTCGGGCTGCTGGAGCCGCTCGATCCGCCGGTCAGGGACAAGTTCAAAAGGAACGAAGCGCTGGCGGAGAGAGCGCTGAAGGAGATGGCGGTGTTTGCAGAGGCCTTGGGGGTCGAAGTCACGGCATGAACGAGATCGCCGAATTTGTCACTTTCCTCGAGAAAGAGCGTAACGACTCACCTCACACCGTGAAGGCGTACGAGCGCGACCTCGTAGCCTTCGCCGCTTTCTGCGACCGCTATTACGGCGGCCCGTGGACGTGGGCGGGGGTGGATCGGCTGGCGGTGCGCGGTTTCCTCGCCGCTGAGCAGCTGCGCGGCCTGGCGAAGCGCTCCGTCGCCCGCGCGCTGTCGGCGCTACGCACGTTCTACGGCTTCCTGAACGCGACGCGCGGTCTCGAGGTGAACCCCGCGCGGGCGGCGCGAACTCCCAAGCTCGAGCGGACGTTACCGACCTATTTGGATCGTGGCGAGATGAACGAGCTGTTCACGCAAGCGGAGGCGCGCGCCGCCGCGGGGGGATTCCGCGAGGCGCGCGATCTCGCGATGCTCGAGCTGTTCTATTCGACCGGGATGCGTCTTTCGGAGCTCGCGGGGCTGAATGATCCCGACGTCGACCCGGTGTCCGATCAAGTGAAGCTGCGCGGCAAGGGAAAAAAGGAGCGACTCGTGCCGCTCGGCCGGCACGCCACGCTGGCGCTGCGAAAGTATCTGCCGCACCGCGACAGTCTCCTGGCCGGATTGCGAATGGGAACCCGCCCCGTATTCGTGAACGTGCGCGGCAAGCGGATTACGCCGCGCGGCATCCAGCTGGCCATGAAGCGGCTGTTCGATACGCTGGCTCGCGGCAAGGAGCTGCACGTGCACGCGCTGCGGCACTCCTTTGCCACGCACCTGCTCGACGCGGGCGCCGACCTCCGGGCGGTGCAGGAGCTGTTGGGTCATGCCTCGCTGGGGACCACGCAGGTGTATACTCATACGTCGGTGGAGCGCTTGAAAAAGGTTTACCATCAGGCGCATCCGAGGGCTTGAAGAAGAGCAGGGAGCACGGAGCAAGGAGCAGCATGCTACAGCGCATCCATAGCACGACGATTCTCTGCGTCCGCCGCGACGGGAAGGTCGCGATCGGCGGCGATGGCCAGGTCACGGTCGGCGAGACCGTGATGAAAGCCAACGCCAACAAGGTCCGCACGCTGCGCGGCGGCAAGATTCTCGCCGGCTTCGCCGGTGCGGCCGCCGATGCTTTTACGTTGTTCGAGAAGTTCGAGGAGAAGCTGGAGCGCTATCCCACGAACCTGCCGCGCGCCGCGGTCGAATTGGCGAAAGATTGGCGCTCGGACCGGGTGCTGCGGCGTCTCGAAGCGCTGCTCGTTGTGGCGGACAAGGAGCATGGCTTCGTCATCAGCGGCTCCGGCGAGCTGATCGAGCCGGACGACGGCGTGCTCGCGATCGGCTCGGGGGGCTCGTTCGCCCTGGCCGCGGCGCGCGCGCTGCTCGCGGCGACGAAGCTGAACCCGGCGGAAATCGTGCAACGCGCCCTGGAAATTGCGGCCGAAATCTGCGTTTACACGAACACCAACATCACCGTACTCGAGCTATAGCGATGCCCAAAGCACCCGCGTCCCCACCAGAGCCGCCAGTCTCGCCGCCTGCTGAGGAGGCGATGCCTTGGTTGGAAGAGATGCCGCCCAAGCGGATCGTGGCCGAGCTGGACCGCTACATCGTCGGCCAGGACGCGGCGAAAAAGGCGGTCGCCATCGCGGTCCGCAACCGCTGGCGGCGGTCCCAGGCGCCCGAAGAGATCCGCGACGAGATCATGCCGAACAACATCATCATGATCGGCCCGACCGGCGTGGGCAAAACGGAGATCGCACGCCGCCTGGCGCGCCTCGCGGGCGCACCGTTCCTCAAGGTCGAGGCATCGAAGTTCACCGAGGTGGGATACGTCGGGCGCGACGTCGAGTCGATGGTGCGCGAGCTGGTGGACGTCTCGATCAACATGGTGCGGTCGGAACGGGAAGATGACGTTTACCCGACGGCTGAGCAGCGTGCGGAAGAACGGCTGCTCGATTTGCTGTTGCCGCCGCTTCCCTCGCCGCCTCCCGCGCCTACAACGGCAGGAGCTGGGAGTCAGGAGTCGGGAGCTGGGCAACGCCCACTCTTCGTAGTGTCGTCCAAAGGCGACGTCCAGCCGAAAGTGCCCGAGGCCGAGACCGAGGCGAACGAGCGCCGCCGCCGCACGCGCGAGAAGCTGCGCCAGCAGCTCAAGGACGGCCAGCTCGAGGAGCGCGACGTCGAGATCGAAGTCCAGCAGCAAAGCTTCCCGTTGCTGGAGATGATGCAGCCGCCCCAGGGGATGGAAGGGCCGGACATCAACTTCGGCGAGGCGCTGCAGGAGCTGATCCCCAAGAAGAAGAAGCGCCGCACCGTACACCTGCACGAGGCGCGCCGCATTCTGATCGACGAAGAGCTGAAAAAGCTCGTCGACATGGACGACGTGGTGAACGAAGCGCTCGATCGCGTCGAGAACCACGGCGTCATCTTCATCGACGAGATCGACAAGATCACCGGCCAGCGCGGCCAGAGCACGGGGCCCGACGTGTCGCGGGAGGGCGTGCAGCGCGACCTGCTGCCGATCGTCGAGGGCTCGACCGTGCAGACACGCTACGGCTACGTGCGCACCGATCACATCCTCTTCATCGCGGCCGGTGCATTCCACATCGCCAAGCCGAGCGATCTGATTCCCGAGCTGCAGGGCCGCTTCCCGATTCGCGTGGAGCTGTCGTCATTGACCGAAGAGGACTTCGTCCGGATCATGACCGAGCCCGAGAACGCGCTCACGAAGCAGTACGCCGCGCTGTGCGCCGCCGACGGGGCGACGCTCGAATTTCGTCCCGACGGGGTCAAGGAGATCGCCCGCATCGCCGCCAAGGTGAACGAGCGGATGGAGAACATCGGCGCTCGTCGCTTGCACACCGTCCTCACGACGCTGCTCGAGGACGTGCTGTTCGAGCTGCCCGACTATCCGACCAAACACATCGTGTTTGACGGCCCCGCGGTGCGCGAGCGGCTGCTCCGGATCGTCGAGGACGAGGACCTCCGCCGCTACATCCTGTAGGCTGCGTCGTTTCGAGATAGCGACACGAGCATTTTCGACGCGCCGGTCCTCGTGATGCCGGTCACGGGGTGTCGCGCGCGTGTAAAACGATATTGCAACGTGCGTGTCGCTCCGATCCGCGCTGTATACCACTCATTTCAAGGACCAGCCCCAATGCCGACGCGCCGTCGCGTCTTAGCCGTGCTGCTCGTGCTTGCTGCGCAGTTCTTTCCCGCAGGGCGTGCGCTCGCCCAGCAGCCGGGCCCATCCTGGCGTCCCAGAATGCGGCTGCAAGGCGAAGTGCGCTACGACAATAACCCGTTTTTGCTCGACGCCACCCGGAAGCAGCGCCTGGAAGCGCCTTCGGCGGCGGATTCGGTGAACGGCCGGTTCCGCGACATGCAAAATGCGACTGACATCATTCCGGTTGCGTCGGCGGACGTCGCGCTGGGATTGCCGGGGGCGTTCGGCCGTCCGTTGGAGATCTCGGCTGACGCGGCTTACGAGGCAAACGTCAACAATGCGCATCGCCGGCACGCCGAGCTAAGCTTCGCACTGGAGCAGGCACTCCCCAAGGCGGGCCGCACGCGGCTGCGGGCGGAGTGGCGCCCGTCGTACTTCTGGAGGAACTACTTGAGCGACGCGATCGATGACAACGGAGACAACAATATCGAACCGAGCGAGCGTATTTACCGTCCGGGAACGTCGGACGAGCTCGACCTCACGCTCAACGTACGCCGGCGATTGTTGAAACGCATTCGTGGCGAGCTCGAAGCAGGCTACTTCACCCGGACGTACGCCGCGCCCTTCGACGGCCGAGATCGTCGCGGTCCAGGCGCGGCTGCTGGTATGTCGCTCGAGATAGGCAAACGCTCGACCGCTGGTGTTGACTACGCCTTTCAATCGCTCCAGTCGGATGTGGCGCGCGAAGTCATGATCCTCGATGAGACCGCATTCGGCGTTGACTTCAACGGCATCAACGGTGCCAGCGACACGGCGGCGCGGGCGTTCGAGCTGGTGGATCGCTCACGCGTCGAACACAACGTCGAGCTGTCGGTTCAGACCGAGCTGTCAGATGCCGTGACGCTGGCGTTGGGCTACGCACGCCGGATGCGCGTCTTCGGCTCGAGCCAGCCGTACGACGTCGCGGACCGTGACCGGCGGGACACGCGCAACGAGTTCACGGCGGAGCTGACGGTTCGTGTCAGGCACGGCATGCGCTTCACCGTGAGTGGGGCCGCTGCGAGGCAGAACACAAACCGTGGCGGCGATCCGGGGGCCAGCGGAGAAGTCGCCGATTATTCGCGCTCCGTCGTGACCGCGGGCCTCGCGTACCGCTTCTAACAACGCCTATAATGAGGACCACACCATGATCGTCCTGTTGCCGTTGATCGGATTGCTCGCCTGGCAGGCGCCCGCGCCGCTGCATTGCCGCATCGAGGTAGCCGCGGGCGCCGACAGCAAACGCTGCCAGGTGTCGGCGCCCAAGGCCCGGCATGTCCGCCGGTGCACACCAGCCGATGAGCAGGCCGGGCATTGCGGTGACACCGGCGGCGAACGCTACGTGGCGTGGGTCGTGGCTTCCGGCCCGGGACGTTGCCGCATCACCGACAAGAAGACGACGTGGAAGCGTGGTGTCGTGTCGGCGAAGCTGAGTCCCGGCCCGGGAGGGGGAGGGCCAAGCACCTGCGATCTCTACGTCGAGGTGGAATGACGCGCGTTCTGTTCACCGGCTACGCGCCCGTTCACTTTGTCTGCTTCCGCCCCATTTACGAGCGGCTGAGCCGGCTGCCGGGTGTGGAGGTGTTTCTTTCCGGCGGGCGTGAGCCGGCGGAGCAGTCCGACGGCGCCGCCGGACCGATCACCGCCGCCGAGCTGTATCGGCCGTTCCGCGTGCCGGCCAGGCGCGTGCTCCCCCTCGCTGCCATGCGGCGCCAGCGGTTCGACCTCGTGTTCTGCGCCCACGTGTCGGGCTATTTCCCGCGGGCAGACCACGAGCGTGTTCAGATCTTTCACGGACTCTCGTTCCGCAACATGGCCGTGCGCCGCGACGTGCTGGTCTACGATCATCTGTTCGTCACCGGCCCATACATGGAGCGGACCTTCCACGAGCAGCAGCTGCTGCGGCCGGGGGATCCGCGCCTCGTCCGGATCGGATTCCCTAAAGTCGATCGCCTGGTGGATGGCAGCCTCGATCGAGGCGCGATTCTGCGCCGCCTCAGCTTATCGGGACGACGGCCCGTTCTGCTCTACGCTCCGACCGGCCAACGCGGCAATTCGCTCGAGACGCTGGGGGAGGAAGTCATCAGGCGGCTGCGCGCCGCCGGCCGCTACGATCTGCTCATCAAACTGCACGACCACCCGCGCGACCAGGTGGACTGGTCCCCGCGGCTGCGGCCACTGCTCGACAGCCACACGAAACTGGTGCGCGACTTCGACATCGTCCCCTATCTGTTCATCGCGGATCTGCTGATCTCCGACGCGTCGTCGGTATCGTCGGAGTATTCGTTGCTCGACCGGCCGATGGTGTTTCTGGACGTGCCGGACATGATCGCCGCGATGCGCGCGAAAGGCCGGGCCGTCGATCTCGATACCTGGGGCCGCAAGGCGGGCGTCACGGTGCGCTGGCCGGACGAAGCGGTGGAGGCGGTACGCGAGTCGCTCGCCCATCCGCGCCGGGGCAGCGACGTCCGCCGCGAGATGGCGCGGGACCTCTTCTACAATCCGGGCCGCGCGGCCGAGGCCGCCCTCGCCTGGATTCGCGAACGGCTGGCATGAGCGCGGTCGGCGAGCTGCGGAAGATGCGGGGCCTTGCGGGGCTGCTGTGGCCTCACACCCGCGGCGATCGCAAGCTGCTCGTCTTGGGAGGCGCCTTGAGCGTCTCGCTCATCGTGCTGCGGGTGCTGCAGCCCTGGCCCCTCAAGTGGATCATCGATCTGCTGACGAACCGCCACGAGCACACGGCCCTCGGGGGCCTGTTGGCCGCGCCGAAGCTCGGCCCCGCCGAGCTGAGCCTGCTCTACGTGGGCATCACGCTGGTGGCGGCGACGGTGGCGTACGCCGAGCGCCTCGTTCTGGCCGGGCTCGCCAATCGCGTGATCTACCGCGTGCGCACCGCGCTCTTCGGTGACGTGCTGGCCCAGCCGATCGCCTTCCACGAAAGCCGCACCACCGGCGAGCTGCTCACGCGCATCGTGTACGACACGGTCCGGCTGCGTCAGGGCGTCATCGCGATCCTGATGCGGATCTTCCAGACGGTAGGCCTGTTTCTCGCGACGCTGGCCGTGTTGCTGTGGCTCAACACGCGGCTGGCGCTCGTCGTCGCGGTGGGAGCGCTCATCGCCCTCGCCGCGATGGCGTGGAGCGGCGGCGGCGTCGCCCGGGCGTCGCGCAAGCAACGCAAGAAAGAAGGCCGGCTAGCGTCCACCGTGGCGGAGGACCTGCTCGGCGTGCGCGAGCTGCAGGCCTATCGCGCCGGGCGCTGGCCCGACGATCGGTTCGGGAAAAGGAACGTGAAGAGCCTGCTCCACGAGCAGCGCGTGCGGCAGCTCGCGGCCTGGCTGATGCTCCGCATCGAGATCCTCGTGGCGCTCACGATTACCGCGATCATCTGGCTCGGCGCGCACGAAGTGCAGGTGGGCGCGCTCACGCCCGGCGATCTCGTGCTGTTCGTGTCCTATGCGACCGGGCTGTACCGGCCGCTCGAGCAGTTCGCGCGGCAGACCTACAAGCTCGGCAAGACCTTCGCGTCGGGCGACCGGCTGCGGAAAATCATGGAGGAGCAGCCGGCGATCGCCGACCGGCCGGGGGCCGCCCCGGCGCCGTCCCTGCGCGGCGACGTGGCCTTCGAGGGCGTCACCGTCACCACGCCAAAAGCGGTTCGGGGCGCACGCAAGCACGCGCTCTCCGACATCTCCTTTTCTGTGAGCGCGGGAGAGCGCGTGGCGATCCTCGGCGCGAACGGGGCGGGAAAGTCCACGCTGCTGCGGCTGATGCTGCGATTCGTCGATCCCGACAAAGGCCGCGTGATGCTCGACGGCCGCGACCTGCGCGACTACACCGTGGAATCGGTACGGCGGCAGATCAGCGTCGTCTTTCAGGAGAATGTGTTCTTCGGCCTTTCGGTACGGGAGAACATCGCGCTGGGCGATCCGGCCGCGGCCTTGGAGGACGTCCAGCGGGCGGCGGAGCGGGCGCGGATCGACCGCTTCATCGAGCGCCTGCCCGAGGGCTACGAAACGTCGATTCGGCGCGGCGGCGAGTTGTTCTCGGGAGGGGAGCGCCAGCGGATTGCCATCGCCCGCGCCCTGCACCGCGACGGGCGCATCTGGCTGCTCGACGAACCCACCCGGGGCATCGACCCGGCCACGGCCGCCGACCTGACGACGATCCTGCTCGAGGCGACCGAGGGGCGCACGACGCTGTGGGTGACGCACGATCCCGCCGTGCTGCCGCTGCTCGATCGCGTGGTCGTCCTCAAGCAGGGTGAGCTCCAGTTCGCGGGGACGCCCGCAGCCTACGGGGAGTGGCTCGCCGAGCGCGTGTCGGCGCGGTCCTCGCGCCTCACGGGAGAAACCTGATGCAAGCCGTGATCCTCGCGGGCGGCGTGGGCAGCCGGCTCGAGACGCTGACCGACGGCAAGCCGAAATGCCTCGCCGAGATCGGCGGCCGGCCCCTGATCCTCCATCAGCTCGAGGCGCTGTCGGATCACGGCATCGGCCCGGTGTTGATGGTCGTGGGCTACAACCACGAAGCCATTCGCGCCGTCGTGGGTCAGCGGGTCGAATACGTCGTCAACGAACGCTTCCGCGACACGAACAGCCTGTATTCCCTGTGGCTCGCGCGCGAGTGGATCAAGGGACCCTTCCTGTTGCTTAATGCGGACCTGTTCTTCGACCCCGAGATCCTCGCCCGGCTGCTCGAAGATCCGGGCAACGTGCTCGCCTACGACTCCACGTCGTCTCGTGGCCGCGAGCAAACCAAGGTCGCGATCCGGGGCCGCAAGGTGATCGACTTGGGCAAGGATCTCCCGCCCGCGTCGGCGCGGGGAGAGAGCCTCGGCCTCCTGAAGTTCGAGCCCGACGGCGCGACGGCGATGCTCGACACCGCCAAGCAGCTGGTCGAACAGGGCCAGGAGCAGGCGTGGGTCATCGAAGCCACACGCGCCGTCTGCAAGATGGTGCCGCTCTACGGCGTCAACGTCGCCGGACTGCCCTGGACCGAGGTGGACTTTCCCCACGATCTGGAGGAAGCGCGCAGCGAAGTGTGGCCGGCGATCTGGAAGGGACGCTGGCGGCGCGCCGTGTATTGGAAGCGTACCCGCTGGGCCGTGGCGGGACTGGTCGCACTGGTGCTCGCCGTCGCCGGCTGGCTCGCTAGCACGCGGGTTGGGCCCGCGAGTGTCGATTGGGAGAACGTCCCGCCGCTCGGTGCTGCGGCGGTGCGCCTCACGGTGCCGACGGGGCGGCAGAAATGGTGGCTGCTGCGGCGCGGCGACTCCGTGTCCGCCCAAGTGGATGGCGGCGCTCCGCTCCGCATCGAGTTTCGCTTGATCATGGCGCCGCAACGGACGGACAGCGGACGCTACGTCGTGGCAGTGTCCGTGGACGGAACGCCGCACGATTGGGACGCGTTCACGGCGAGCCGCGATTCGGCGGCGACGTTCCAGGGGCGGGCGGTCGGTGATCGCGACCGCTTGCAGTTCGAGCTGCCGCCCGGCCGACACATCGTCCAGTTCACCTTGGTCGCTGGGCACGGCGACGCGCTGCTCGTTCGAATCCGTCGGCCGGAATAAGCGCTCCGCTTGGCCTCAGTCTTGTCCTTCCTAGCCCTCCCGGGTAAAATCCGTCACACTGACCTGTCATTTTGACTGACTCGGGGGCCCATGGCGAAGCGCGACTTCCTCCAAATCACCGATTTCAGCCGCATTGAGATCGAACAGCTCTTCGACCTCGCCAAGCGGATGAAAAGCCGCGCCTACCGAGAGACCCCCCTCGCCGGCAAGACGCTGGCGATGATCTTCGCCAAGTCCTCCACCCGGACCCGCGTCTCGTTCGAGGTCGGCGCCTACCAGCTCGGCGGCCAAGCCCTGTTCCTCTCCAGCAAGGACATCCAGATCGGGCGAGGTGAGCCGATCCCCGATACCGCCCGGGTGCTGTCGCGCTACGTAGATGGGATCATGATCCGGACCTACGACCACGCCGAGGTCGAGGAGCTGGCCCGGTTCGCGACCATCCCGGTGATCAACGGCCTGACCGATCTGACCCACCCCTGCCAGGTGCTCGCCGACCTCTTCACAGTCAAAGAGCACCTCGGCGGCTGGGAGGGGAAGCGGATCGCCTGGGTTGGCGACGGCAACAACATGGCCAACGCCTGGCTCGAGGCCGCGGCGGTCCTCGGCTTCGAGCTGCGGCTGGCGTGCCCCGAAGGGTTCGAGCCCAACATCGCCAAGTACGAGGCCGCGAAGAAGAACGGCTGCGTGATGGTCACCGAAGTGCCGGAGGAAGCGGTCGCAGACGCGCACGTGATCAACACCGATGTCTGGGCCTCGATGGGGCAGGAAGGCGAGGCCGAGGCGCGGCGCAACGCGTTCAAGGGCTACACGGTCGATGCGGAATTGATGAAGCTGGCGGATCCGAAAGCGATTTTCCTGCACTGCCTCCCGGCGCATCGCGGCGAAGAGGTAACCGCGGATGTGATCGATGGTCCTCAGTCTCGCGTTTGGGACGAAGCCGAGAACCGGCTCCACGTGCAGAAGGCGCTGCTCGCAACCCTGATGGGATCATGAAGCAGACACCGCTACATGCAGTGCACGTGAGCCTCGGTGCCAAGATGGTGCCGTTCGCCGGTTTCGAAATGCCGGTCAGTTATCCCGAGGGGATCTCTGCCGAGCATAAGGCTGTGCGGGAGGGCGTGGGAGTTTTCGACGTCTCGCACATGGGCGAGTTCGAGATCACGGGTCCCGACCGGAATGCGTTCGTGCAACGGGTCACGTGCAACGACGTCAGCGCGCTCACGCCGGGTCAGGCTCAATACTCCGGCATTCTGACCAATGATGGGACGTTCGTCGATGATTGTTTGGTGTATCGCTTCGAAGACAAGCTGATGATGGTCGTGAACGCATCGAACATCCAGAAAGATTGGGACACCATCGTCGCGCAGAAGGCGGGCGCGAACGTGCGGCTGCGCGATATCTCCGACGAGACGGCGCTGCTCGCCGTGCAGGGGCCCAAGGCCGAGGCGTTGATCGGCCAGCTGACGAGCCTCGGCGTCGCGATGATCCCCTACTACCACTTCGCACAGGGCAAGGTCGCGGGCGTGCAGTGCTTCGTCTCGCGCACCGGCTACACCGGCGAGGACGGCTTCGAGCTGTACTGCCGCGCGGCAGATGCCGAGACGCTGTGGCACGCGCTCGTCGGTGCGGGACGCGCCGCGCCGGTGGGACTGGGCGCGCGCGACACGCTGCGCCTCGAGGCGGGCCTCCCCCTCTATGGCAACGACATCGACGACACGACGACGCCATACGAAGCGGGGCTCGCGTTCATCGTGAAGCTCGACAAAGGCGCGCCGTTCACCGGGCTCGACAAGCTGAAGAAGCAGAAGCTCGAGGGCGTGAAGCGGCGGCTGGTGGGATTCAAGATGACCGAGCCGAAGACCGTCGCACGCCACGGGTATCCCGTGTTCCTCGACGGGACGCAGGTGGATATCGTGCGCAGCGGCACCGTGACGCCGACCGTGAATGCGGCGGTCGGGACGACGTATCTGCCGGCGGACCGCGCGAAGCCGGGGACGAAGATCGACATCGATGTTCGGGGTAGGAAGGGTGCGGCCGAGGTGGTCAAGCTGCCGTTCGTGCCGCACAGAACCAAGAAATGAGAGTCGGAATCCTGACGATTTCCGATCTCGGTGCGGTGGGCCAGCGTGCCGACACGTCCGGTGACGCCATCCTCGACTGGGCGGCGGCGCGCGGCTACGAGGTCGTGGTGCGCAGCGTCGTCTCCGACGAGACCGACCGGATCGCGGGCAAGCTGGTGCGCTGGGCGGATTCGGGAGAAGTCGACGTCGTCCTCACCACCGGCGGGACCGGCCTGACGGAGCGCGACGTGACGCCTGAAGCGACCGCGGCGGTGCTCGAGCGCGAAGCCGCAGGGATCTCCGAAGCCATCCGCGCGGCCTCAGGACCGAGTTTCCCGCGGGCGTGGCTGTCGCGCGGCCGCGCCGGCACGCGTGGCAAGACTCTGATCGTGAATCTCCCGGGTTCCACCAACGGCGTCAAAGAAGGATTGGCGGTACTGGACCAGTTTTTAGACCACGCAGTGGATCTGCTCGCTGGCAATACCACGCACGCCCATGCCTGACCGCGTCCTCATCACCACTGACGACCTCGAGCAGGCGGTCCGCGTCAACGCGGCGCTCGAACAGGCGGGTTTCGACACGGCGATGGTTTCCTCGCTCGACGACGTGCGCCAGGCCGTACGAGGACGGGAGTCAGGAGCCGGGAGTCGGGAGCCTGATGCTATCGTCCTCACAGGGGGTCTCCACGAAACCACCGCCCAGCGCCTCCTCGCCGCCGCCCGCGAGCATGCGGTCTCGACACTCGGCCTCGTCGAGTCGACCGACGATCCCAACGAAGTCGGCCGCGAGCTTGGGCTGACCGGCTGGCTCATCAAACCCGCCGATCCGGCCGAGGTCACGGCCACCGTCCGGCGCCTGATCGAGCGCCGCCGCCTGCAGCAGCGCACCGGCATCCTCGGCGAGTCGGCGGCGATTCAGGAAGTGCTGGTGAAGATCGAGCAGATCGCGCCGGTCACGTCAACGGTGTTGATCGAGGGCGAGTCGGGGACCGGCAAGGAGCTGGTGGCGCGGGCGATGCACGATCTCTCGCCGCGACGCGGCAAGGCGTTCATCGCGGTGAACTGCGCCGCGCTGCCCGAGACACTGCTCGAAAGTGAGCTGTTCGGTCACGAGAAGGGCGCCTTCACCGGCGCCGCCGAGCGACGCCTGGGGAGGTTCGAGCTGGCGAACGGCGGCACGATCCTGCTGGACGAAGTCGGCGAGATGCCGGCCTCGACCCAGGTGAAGCTGCTGCGCGTGCTGGAGGATCGCAGCTTCTTCCGCGTCGGCGGGACGCAGCCGATTCAGGTCGACGTGCGCGTCACCGCGGCGACGAACAAATCCCTCAAGGAGTCGGTCGCGCTGGGGCGCTTCCGGGACGATCTGTTTTACCGTCTCAACGTGCTCTCCGTGTATCTCCCGCCGCTGCGCGAGCGGCGCAGCGACATTCCGCTGTTGGTGCGAACGTTCATCGCCGAGTTCGCGAAGACGCACGACCGCAACTTCCGCGGCATCACGCCCGAGGCGCTGCAGATCCTCGTGGACGCGGACTGGCCCGGCAACGTGCGCCAGCTCAAGAACCTCATCGAGTCGATGGTGGTGCTCGCGCCGGAAGGGGAGATTCGCGCGTCCGATATCCCTCCAGACATCCGGGAGCGGACCCGCTCTCTCCCCGTCCGCATTCCGGCGCCTGTCCGTCCGGAGTCAGGAGCGGGGAGTCAGGAGTTGGAGTTCATCTTCCGGACATTGGTTGACCTGAAGATGCAGCTCCAGGACTTACGTCAGCGGATCGAAGAAAGGCCTGCGGAGCGGGTGGAGGTTATCGAGGTTGGCGGAGGTTCTGAAATCGATCCGCTCGACCCCAGCCCCGAGGCCCCAGGCCCAGTCATTTACAAACCCGGCATGACGATGTCCGATGTCGAACGCGCTGCCATCGACGCGGCGCTGCGCGAGACCCACGGCAATCGCCGCAAAGCCGCCGAGATCCTCGGGATCGGCGAGCGGACGCTCTATCGCAAACTCAAAGAATTCGCGCTATCTTAGCTCGTCCCGATCACAAGAGACTCTAGCGCCCGGCCGGAGTTCGTGTGGATTTTAGAATCGATCCGGAGCTGTGCGTCGCGTGCCTGGCCTGCGTGCGCGTCTGCCCTTCGGATGCCGTAGCGGTCGAAGAGCAGAAGGTCTGGATTGTCGACGAGGCCTGCACTCGCGTGGGCCTGTGTGTGCCCGCCTGTCCCCACGAAGCCATCATCGCCGTCGGCGACGCCGCCCGCGCGCTCGAATTCGCGCTGAGCCGCAAAGCGGTGCTCATCCTGTCGGTCGAGTCGGCCGCCTGGTTCTATCCCGCGACCCCGGAACAGGTCGTAAACGCATGCTACGCCGTAGGATTCGGCACGGTGCACCGTGGCGTCCTGGGGGACGAGCTGGTCGCGAAGCAATACCTCGACCTCTGGAGTGAGGAAGAGTGGGGATCCGGCGGCACCGTGATCCGCAGTACCTGTCCCGTCATCGTCGAGACGATCAAGAACCACTATCCCGAGCTGATTCCCTATCTCGCGCCCGTCGCCACGCCGATCGAGGCCGAAGCGCGCTATCTCAAGGCGCTGTACGGCGAGGACACGCCGATCGTCTACTCCGGCGTCTGCCTGACCGAGGGGGGCGACGACGTCGACGCCGCGATCACCCTCGCGGAGCTGGAGGGGATCTTCAAGAAACGAGGGCTAAGGGTGCAGGACCAGCCGCTCTTCTTCAGCCGCATTCCGGAGGAGCGGCGCCGCTACTGGAGCACCGCTGGCGGCCTGCCGCTCGACTTATTAAAGGAAGAGCGCCAGTCGAGCCGGCGCTTCCGCAAGGTACGGGGGCTTGGTGCGCTGGAGGGGATCGCGCGCGCCGTTTCGGTCGACCGCATCGACCTCGGCTTCGTGGACATCCTGCCGTGCGAGGGCTGTCTCGACCATCCGCTGCTCGGCCCCAAGGAGGAGCTGTTCCGCCGGCGCGAGATCGTCGGTGCGACGGAGCCGCCGCGCGCGACCGCGCCGGTGCTGGCCGACGGCGTCAAGATCCAGATCGGCGCGGCGTTCGACATCGAGACGAACGACGCCGGACCGAGCGTCGAGGGGGTGGAAGAGATCCTGGACCAGATTGGGCTGGCGCCCAACGGCCGGCCGTGGGATTCGGGCGCGTGCGGGTATACGACGTGCCACGAATTCGCGGTCGCGGCGGCGCAGGGGCGGACGACGCTCAAGTCGTGCCCCCGCTATCTCGAGCGTCAGGCGTCGCTGGCGCAGCAGCAGGCGGCGGTGGATGCGCTCACGGGATTGGCGTCGTTCCGGGTGCTGCGCGACCGGCTCGCGAACGAGGTTGCCCGCTGTCACCGGTCCGGGGACCACTTTGCCGTGCTCTTTTTGGACCTCGACAACTTCAAGCAGGTGAACGACCGGTTCGGGCACGAGGCCGGGAACGTGGTGCTGCGCGAGACGGCGCGCCAGTGCACCGCCCACATCCGCTCCACCGACGTGGCGGGCCGCTATGGCGGAGACGAGTTCGTTGTGGTATTGGTGGGGACCGGGGAAGAGGGGGCGCTGGGCGTGGGTGAGAAGGTGCGCGCCGCGGTGCAGCAGGTCGGGGTGGGGATGGGCTATCCGGAAGGGCTCGTAACGGCGAGCATTGGGGTCGCCGAGTACCGGGGAGACAAGAAGGATGAGGACGTGCTGGTCGCGGCGGACCGCGCATTGTATCGTGCGAAGGCCGCGGGACGCAATCGAGTCGCCAACGGTGGGGGGGGGGAGCAAACCACGTGACCGCACAGGAGCCTTTGCCGCTCGGTACCGGACAGACCGACCCGTGGGGCATGAAGCGGGTGGAGAATCTGATCACGGGCCTGACGGGTGTGCTGTCGGCGCGCGTGGTTGTGACGCCGTTGGGCGAGGTGAGCGAGGTGCACGTGCTCACCAAAAGCGACATCGCGCCCAAGCAGGTGGTGCGCAACATCGAGTCGGCGCTGATGGCGCAGCTCGGGTTCAAGATCGATCACCGCAAGATCAGCGTCGCGCAGACCGCGGACGTGCGGCCCATCGAGGCGTTGCAGGAAGAAGCGGTCTCGGAGCGCGCCAAGCGGCGCGTCGTCGTGTTCAAGAATCTCGAAGTGCGCCCGTCGGACCGGCCGCAACGCGTGCAGGTGCGCGTGAAGCTCGCGTTCGGCGAGAAAGAAGCGCAGGCCGAGGAGGTGGGGACCGACACGACGCGCAACCGGGTGGAGGCCGCGGCGCGCGCGACGGCGACATGCCTGGACGACCTGCTGCCCGACAACTCGATCGCGCTCGAGGGGGCGCAAATCATCGAAGCCTTCGATCGCAAATTCGTGCTCGTCGCCGTGCACGGGCTGGGTGGCCGCGAGGCGCAGTTGCTCACGGGCACATGTGAGATTCGCGAGTCGGCCGAGCGCAGTGCGGTGCTAGCCGTGCTGGACGCCACCAATCGCTGGGTCGACGCTAGACGCTAAGTGATTACATCTTAGTAACTTAGCCTCAGTCCATTGTCGGTCTCCAATGCCTTCCCTGTAGGGGCAATTCCCTACTAGCGGACTTTCCGTTTTAGGCGTATTTCATGTTTCGTGGCTCCTACTAGAAGCAAGCGCTATTGGGGGACTCAGCGAGTCGCCCGCGTGTTGCAAGTGACGCCGGCGACGGTTGCCAGTTGGATCGATCAGGGCCATCTCAAGGGTCATCGCACGCCGACGGGTCGGCGGCGCGTGGCGTCGGCGGATCTCGCCGAGTTTCTGCGGGCGCATGACATGGCGGTGCCGAACGAATTGGCAACGGTGCGCGAGCGGCCGGTGGTGGTGCTCGTCGAAGATGATCCGGGATATCTTAAGGCGTTGGTGCGGACGTTGGAGCGGGAAGCGCCGGATGTGGAGGTGGTCCAGACCACGACGGGCGTGGACGGGTTGCTCGAGATCGGCCGCCTGAGTCCCGACGTGGTGGTGCTCGATTATGCGTTGCCCGATCTCAACGCGGTGCAGGTGGTGGAGCGGTTGCAGGACACGTCGAAGCGGCTGACGGCGCCGGTGATAATCGTGACGGGCGGGATGCCGGCGGCGGCCGAGAATGATCTGCGGCGGTTGGGGGTGCGGGCGATCGTCAACAAGGTGGACGGCATGGGGGTGGTTATCGAGGCGATGCGTCGTGCGTTGCAGTCGCGCAAGGTGGCGTAGCACTGATGATCGACAATTCGAACAGGGGGCCCCTGGTCACCGCTAGCTAGAGCGGAGCGTAGCGAACAGTAGACGAGCGGAGCGTCGGGCACGCTATAGAGAGGCGTGCCACTCCTAGGCGAGGCCGTAACACTCGCTGGACCCATTAAGGGGGTGACGCTCGATGTTGCAACTGCTCGCGGTGCTGTTCACGGCAGTGGCGAAGTTGTTTTTCGCAGATTTACCTTCATCAGCTGTTAGTTGTTTTGAACAAGGACTCAGATGAGCGAGAATCAGCCCCGATTCGACCGATGGAGTTTTCGGTTCTTGCTTGCCGCTGTTAGCGCGGCAGCGATTTCGCTGCTATTCGTAACGGAATGGTATATACCTCCTATTGCAGACGCCGCATTTTGGAATGCGTTGGTTGCGTTTACGCTGCTGGGAATCGCTAGCGACTCTGCATTTCTTTCGGTGCCTCGCATTTCATCCGCTCATATCGGTTCGTCCGTCGTCTTCATTCCGTTTCTCGCTTCCGTGTTGTTATTTGCCCATCCATGGCCAATGGTAATAGCTGGCACGACTGGGTTGGTTGCGCATTACATAGTTAGACGCAAGACGCTCGTGCGAGCCTTTTTTAACACTGCTCAATACATGCTGTTTGTTGGCTTGGGCGGGTCAGTGTACGTCGCATTGGGAGGTCATGTCGGCGTCGATAGCATTCATGTCAACTTCCCGGCTTTCGCAATGCTAGTTCTCGTGTTCTTTGCAGTCAACCAAGGAACCGTAGTTCTCGCGGTGTCATCTACGACTGACACCTCTCTGCGCGAGGCCTGGACACGAATCGCGGGGCATTCGACTCTGTACGATCTTGTCGCGAGCTCACTAGCAATCGTGCTCGCCTTTCTTTTCATCAGGTTGCAGATAGTGGGTCTCGTCGCCCTTGTATTGCCGTTGTTCTTTGTTCGACACATGTATCACATGAATCTTCAGGTCGAGCGGGTTAATAGAGAACTCCTCGAGCTAATGGTTAAGGCGATCGAAGCTCGTGACCCGTATACCTCGGGACATTCGGTTCGCGTTGCCGAATATGCCCGTCAAATTGCTCGTGAACTGGGATTGAATTCAAAGCAGATCGACCAAATCGCGACGGCTGCTCTTCTTCACGACGTCGGCAAGATTTACGAAGAGTTCGCCCCCTTGCTTCGCAAGGAAGGCAGATTGACGCCAGAAGAGCGCATGCTAATGCAGGCCCACCCTGTCCGCAGTGCTGAACTGGCAAGTACGATCGCCGACTTTCGTGGAAAAGTGCAGATCGATATAAGAAATCATCACGAAAACTTCGACGGAAGCGGATACCCAGATGGTCTTGTTGCCGAAGACATTCCGATCGGCGCCCGGATCATCATGGTCGCGGATACATTGGACGCCATGACAACTGATCGTCCTTACAGAAAGGCTCTGACTCTTTCAAAGGCCCTCGAGGAAATGACAAAACATGCAGGGCGTCAGTTTGACCCCAGACTGGTGGAGCTCGTCGTCAAGTCACCTGCCATTAGGCGTTTGCTTGGACCACAGATTGTTCTCGGGACCCCAAAAATCGCCAGCATGCAACTGCCCTCCCGAGGGATGCGTCAGCGTGGTGAGGGCACTGTGGCTTGAAATGGCCGAACAACGGGGACCTGCGATAGGTTAATCGGTCGGGCGCAGGCCTGCTTTAAGGACTTACAACAACTCGAGCACTTCCAGTCTTGCGACCGAGCTATCCAGAAAGCACACAGGTGCAGCCAATTGAATGACTACGAGGCGGGGAGTGTCGCTGTGGTTGCCGGTTCGTCTCTTGTTTCGGACTGGGATGAAGCCAGAGGCTTCAGGAAACCCTGGGCAGTAAGCAGAGCGCGACGTCCTTCCGCACCAAACCTTTCGAACAGCCCTAGCTCGCGAAGCGTGTTTGAAGTGTTCTCTCCGCGTGTCCTGATCTCCAACCAATCCGTGGCTGCCAGGACATCGAGATATTGGATTGGGCATCTTTCACGCAACCGTGCCGTCGCCGACTCGACCATTTGTTCAGCTTCACCAGGCCGCCCGAAGTGCGCCGCCCTGAAGATCCTGAGCTTCCAATACGCACCATGAATCGGAACGCCTTCCTCTCGATCACGTGCGACGCCTTCCATATCTGCGACGATGTCTAGAGCGAACGAGATGTTTCCACGTATCAACTCGAACGCGGCACTCACGATAAGAAAGGCGCAATGAAACTTCCACCGGCGCTTCGGGACCAGCCAACCCTTAGCGCGGTCCATGAGTGTCACAGCGTCCGTTTCCCTGCCGACCAACACATAGGCATCAACGAGGTTCGTGTAAGTCATTTGAAGCGCACTACTATGTGACGACTCCCCAAGTGAGATGCTCAATTCGCCCCACTTTATCGCGTCCTCGTATTTTCCTTGCGCTGTCAGAACAACACAGATATTTGAAGACAAGACTGATAATCGAGCATCATCGCCTACCTTCTGCGAAAGCTCAAACGCCTTCAAGTATGCGTCGAGCGACTCTTTCAGCTTGCCCAAATTCATCAATGCAAGGGCCATTGCGGAGTAAAGAAACGCCATTTGTGCAGCGTTCGCAGTAGAACTATTCGCTTGAATCGCCTCTCGGACATCTTTTAGGCACTCAAAAGACTCCAGTCGGTACATACGGCAGAACGCCTGTGTTACCGCGGCCACCAGCATCCGGCTGATGTCGGCTCGCTTCCTTAGCTCGCCGATGCCGTGTTCTGCAATGCTAACAAGTTGCGTAACGCCTTGTTCTGAGCCGGCGCGAGCGCACTCGAACAGGGCGCTAGAGATAAGGCTCGGGTCCTCGGTCTCATTGGCACATTCCAAAGCCGACTGGGCAACCTCGCAGTATTTGTCTCCTGATTCTGTATTCAATAAGTATTCGGCCGATGCTCGTAACATTGCGGCTTCCGCTTTTTCCACGATTGTAACCTGGTGAGATGCGAGACTATTGATGAGGGGAAGGGCGAGCTCAGCCTTAGATTGGTCTAATAATGCCTTGGCCAAAAGCATCTGCGTCCGACGTAACACTGTCGGCGCCTGTTCAACTTCCAAAAGTGCTCTGAGAACCTCCTCGGCTTCATGGGGCGCGCCGATGGAAAGAAAGGTCTCAGCTCCGTGATGTGCGAATGGGATCGCGAGGTCAGCGGAGGCACCCCTCAAGAACTGCCAGGCAACCTCCAGTTCGATTGCGGCGGCGGTATCCCCAGTCACCTGCCGGGCTGCCAGGAGCTCGCCTACGCGTTTGTGTAGCTGTAACCGAACGGCATTAGCGACAGCGTAGTACGCCTGAGCACGGATGAGTTCATTCCTAAATTCGAGGTCACCACGTATCTCTCGCAGAAAGCCTTCCGCCTTCAGTCGCGAAAGGGACTCCACAGCTATCGCGGGCGTGATGTCTAGGGCGCTATAAAGCGTTAAGTCAGTCAGCCTGCGCCCGAGTATGGCGGCTAGGCCAAGGGTCGACCTCGTCGTGGGATCAAGCCGACCACTCTGGCGCTCGAACACAGCAGCAATCGCCCGCGGGATACCTATTACCGGAACTGGCTGAGTATTGAGTGCTTCTAAGTCGCGCAGAAGGGAGTCCGATCCATGTTCTGTCCATTCACGAGTCAGGAGTTCGATGGCCAACGGATTCCCGCCACTGGATTTCATTAACCTGTCCACTGGCGGCGCAGAGCGCGCCGTTGCAGACGAGAGACGATTGATTAGGCGTTCGGAGGCATCGTTGGAGAGTACCTCAAGATCCAGTCCGCACAACGACTCGATACTCATGTCCGTTGTGAAAGCCCAGGGCGCCCCAGAAAAGCGCAGTTCGCTGATTCGTCCGGTCACTACCAGCAGAACGCGAGTATCACTCAGTTTTCTCGCCACCGAATGTAGGATCGCTGTACTCGCGTTATCCGCTGCATGGATGTCATCGACCACCAACAAGACAGGATTATCAACCGCAGCTGCAGTCACCGTCTTCAAGAGCGCATCCGCAATGCGCAATGGCATCAACTCCGGCGCCCACTCCACCGGCTTCGGAACACCCGGAAATGCCTTCAAAATCTCCGAGCTGATCCGCGTCAACTCGCTCAATGCCTCCGGATCCGCTCCCCCAATCGCGCGCTGCGTCGCGAGCTGCTTCACCAGCTCACCCAGCACGGCAAATGGCAGCTCCCGCTCGGCGTCATACGCCTGCGCCCGCGCGACGACGGCGCCATCCATCTGGCAGCTCGATGCGAACGCGTTGACGAGCGTGGTCTTGCCGACGCCGGGATCGCTCGTGACGACCACGATGCGCGGCGACTTGCGCCGAGCCTCGAGCCAGGCGTCGTACAACACGCTGAACTCACGCTCCCGGCCGATGAGCGTCTCGGGCTCGAAGCGGCGATCGGCGCGCTCCGGCGGATAACCGGGGACGCTGGCCCGGCCGGGCGAACGGCGACCGTCGCGCAACAGATCCGCCATGCGGACGAGCTCCGGCCCCGGTTTGGCCCCCAGCTCCTCGGCGAGCCGCGCCTCATAGCGCGCAAAGGCCTTGAGCGCATTGGTGCGATCGCTGGCCCAGGCCCGCGCCTCCATGATCCCGCGAATGCCTTCTTCGGCGAGCGGATCGAGATCCTGCAGGCGCGTGGCGTGCTGCTCGACGGTGGGGAAGTCGCCGATGCGGCGGGCGGCGTCCATCTGGCGAACCAGACAATCCCGCATTTGGGGGGTGAGGCGCGCGCGGAATTCATCCTTCCACTCTTCGAACGGCCGCGCCGCCGGGATCTCGAAACCGTCGAGGAAGGGACCGTCGATGCGCACGTCGCCCTCGCCCAGATGGTTGACGTCAACGTCTATCCAGTTTGCCGCGAGTCCGACGGTGGCGCGCTGAATCACCACGGCCTGGCGCGCGACCTTTGCCTTGATGACCGAGAGACCCTGGGCCAGCGAATGATTGGCGAGCTGCGGCGCGGCCTCCGGCCACAACAGGTCGGCGAGATAGTCGCGCGTGAATTGCTTGCCCGGTTCCAGGGCGAGACGAACGAGGAGGGCGAGGTGCTTGCGCGTACGGAACCGCACTGGTTCGCCGGCAACGGTGAACAAGGCGGGACCACCCAGGCTGTGCAATACGAAGGTGTGAGTCACATACCAGCACGCGTTTTATTGATTCACCCAGAAACATTAGGCCGATGAATCAACGACCTGTCAACACGTTGAATTACTGGGTCTTGGG
>WNGF01000302.1_pt1 | contig 69358 bp, 74 predicted proteins | sample 5400641 | NCBI WGS metagenome assembly WNGF01 (sample SAMN13153371, study PRJNA577476) | soil metagenome | isolation source: 80 cm soil or saprolite under grassland replicate 2 | place: USA:California | collected 2016-06-15
CGCGGTACCACTGGTCCTCGACGTTCCCGAGCGCGGCGTACCGCCATGATAGCCAACTTTCATTCGGCAGGGTGCGCCAGCCGGCGCATCTCGGTTTTTGAGCAGCCTGCAGGTTTCTCAGCAACCTGCTAGAGAGCCTTGATCACGGCGTCGGCGGCGGCACGGGTCGTGGCCGCGCCGCCGATGTCGCGCGTCCGGGCCTTGCGGTCCTGGAGCGCCCGGCCCACGGCCGCCTCGATGCGGTCGGCGGCGGCCGTCACGAGCGGATCCTTGTGGTGGGCTCCGAGCCAGCGGCACATCATGGCGGCGGAGAGAATGGTCGCCATCGGATTCGCGATGCCCTTGCCAGCGATGTCCGGTGCCGTGCCGTGCGAGGGCTGGAAGAGCGCCCAGCGGTCGCCGATGTCGCCGGAGGGCGCCATGCCGAGGCCGCCGACCGTGGCGGCGCCGAGGTCGGAGAGAATGTCGCCGAACATGTTCTCGAGCACCACCACGTCATACTGCCACGGCGCCTGGACGACGTACATGGCCATGGCGTCGATGTAGGCGAAGTCGGTGCGGAGGCGGGGGAACTCACGCGCGGTCTCCTGGAAGACCTGGCGGAAGAAGGCGTAGGAGCGGAAGACGTTGGCCTTGTCGACGCAGGTGACCTTGTGCGCGCCCGAGCCCGATCGGTCGGCGCGCTCCTGGCAGGTCTCGAGAGCGCGGCGCACGATGCGCTCCGTGCCCTTGCGCGTGATGACGAGGGTGTCCACAGCCAGGTCCTCGCCGACCTTGGATCCCCCGCCGAGCGAGGCGAAAAGGCCCTCGGTGTTCTCGCGGAAGATGACGTAGTCGATGGTCTTGCCCGGCGGCAGCGCCAGCGGGCTCGGCACGCCCGGGAAGAGCTTGATCGGCCGCACGCCCGCGTAGAGGTCGAGGATCATCCGGAGCGTGATCTGCGGGACGAGCTCGGTGCCGTCTGCGTGGCGGATGTCCGGGAGTCCGGCCGCGCCGAAGAGGATGGCATCCGTCTGGCGGCAGAGCTCCACGGTTTCGCGCGGCAGGTCCTCGCCCGTCCGCCGGTAGAGGGCCGCGCCCACCTCGCCCTCCTGGAAGGAGAAGTGGAGGTTTCCGCCTTCGACCGCCTTCAGCACCCGCACGGCCTCCGCGACCACCTCAGGCCCGATGCCGTCGCCGCCGATCAGCGCGATCCGGTAGTAGGGCATCGTACTCAGAAGGCCGGGCAGCGTCTCGGTTCGAACATCAGTTGCGTCTGGCTCCAAGCATGCGCACCGTGACGTCGATGGCCTCGAGCATGCTCTCGGGATTGGCTATGCCCTTCCAGGCGCGGTCGAACGCCGTCCCGTGGTCCACCGAGACGCGCAGGAAGGGCAGCCCGATCGTGACGTTGACGCCCGAGAGGCCAGTCCACCGGCCGCGCGCCTCGTCGTAGGTGAAGCCGAGCGTCTTGACCGGCACGTGACCCTGGTCGTGGTACATGGCCACGACGATGTCGAACTCGCCGCCGCGCGCGCGGGAGAAAAGGGTGTCCGCGGGAAGCGGGCCGTGGACGTCGAGCCCCTCCCGACGCGCCGCCTCGGCGGCCGGGATGATCTCGCGCTTCTCCTCGTCGCCGAAGAGCCCGTCCTCGCCCGCGTGCGGATTCACGCCGCACACGGCGATGCGCGGCCGGGCCACGCCAAGCCCGTTCATCGTCTGCTGAGCCAGGTGAATGACCTTCAAGACCCTGTCCCGGGTGCAGAGATCGGGCACGCGGCGCAGCGCCACGTGGGTCGTCACGTGGATGACCTTGAGATCCTTGCCCATGAGCAGCATGGCGAAGTCCTGGGTGTTCGACAGCCGCGCCAGGATCTCGGTGTGTCCCGAGTGCTGGACCCCCGCCGCCGCGAGCGCCTCCTTGTTGACAGGGGCGGTGACCATGCCGTCGATTTCTCCCGACTGACAGAGCCGCACCGCGGTCTCGATGTAGGCATAGGCCGCGCGCCCCGCCTGGGCGCTGACCTGTCCCCGCGGCAGGGCCGCCGCGTCCACGTTCTTCAGGTCGAGGCATTCGAGCGTGCCCGACGCGAAGCGGCACTCGGAGGGCGTCGACACCGCGTGGAGGGAAAGCGGGGAGTGCAGCAGCGCGAGCGCGGCCTCCATCACCGTACGATCGCCGATGACGACCGAGCGACACGACGCGGCGACCGTGGGGACGGCGAGGGCCTTGGCGATGATCTCCGGACCCACCCCGGCGGGATCTCCCATGGTAATGCCGATGAGCGGCGTCTGGACGGCCATCAGGCGGCGCCTCGCGCAAGGGTCACGTAGAGATCCGGCTGGCCGAAGCCTCCGGCCTTGGTCAGGAGGGGCAGCGTCGCGCCGCCATCTGCGACGAGGCGGCCGAGGGCAAGCCCTGGCGCGGGGGCGCCGACGAGCTCGAGACGTGCCGCGCCCCACGCGCGCATGAACGCATGCGCCGTCTGGCCACCCGTGACGGCGACGATCGTCGGTCTCGCGGCGAGCGCTCGACACGCCAGGTTCGCGAGCGTGGCGGCCACGCGCTCCCGCGACGGATCGAGCCCGTCGTGGCTGGCGATGAAGGCGGGTCTTCCCTGATCGAGCGCCGCGATGACCGGAGCGAGGTAGGCCTCGCCTGATTCGGAGAGCATGGCCCCGGCGACCCCGGCCGCCATGAGGGCCCCGATCTGGGCGCGCGTCGCCGGGTGGAGGCTGCCGGCGACGATGAGCCAGGCGCCCGGCGCGGGGCAGGAGACCGCGGCTGAGGCGAGGCCGAGCGCGACCGAGACGGACCGGGCCAGTCCCGCCGAGCCGGCGAGCACGAGGGATCGGTTCGAGAGGGCGGCAGCCGCAAGGGACTCGAGGTCCGTGTCGGTCTCGGCGTCGGCGACGATGAGCCCGCGCCGGCCGCCCAGCTCGCGCGCGAGGTCGCCCGCCGCGCCGCGAACCTCCTTTAAAGGAAGGGCGGAGACCCGGTGAGCCGTCCTCGGCCCCAGCCCACGTGCCAGCATATCGAGAAGATCCGACGTCGTGGCCGGGTAGTCGGGATCGAGACCGACAGGAGTCTCGTGAGCGGGGATGCCGTCCACGAGGAGGGCGCCGTGCAGTACCGTGCGACGCTGCGCGGGGAAGGCCGGGCAGACCAGCGCGGCGGAGGCCTCCACCGCGTCCAGGAGAGCGGCGAGCTCGACGGCGATGGGACCGCGAAAGGTCGAGTCGATCTTCTTGAATATCGTGCCTGCGGTCAGGCGCCGGGCGAGGCCCGCCGCGGTCCTGCGCATCCGACGGGAGGCCTCATCGGCGGCAAGGCTCCGGCTCTCGGTGTCGATGACGGCTGCAAGCCAGTCGGGACCGGGCAGGGTGGGCTCGACGAAGACGGCGACCGGTCGTCGGCCCGCGAAGAGCGCGCCCGTGTCGCAGGCGCCGGAGAGATCATCGGCGATGACGGTGACGACCATGGAACCAATGTACGTTATCACAGAAGCCGGGCTGTCCCGGCTATACCCCGGCCATGTATACTCGCTTCACATGCCCCGCTCCATGATCCGGCTGGCGCTCCTCGTCCTCCTGGCCGCGCTCCCGGCGGCTGCGGCCGAGGACCCGGCGCACGCGCTCGACCTCATCAAGCCTAACCGCCAGAGGCTGGCGAAAGATTTCAAGGTCTCCGCTCTCGACGGCAGCACCCTTCGGCTCGCGGACCTGCGGGGCAAGGTCGTGTTCTTGAACCTCTGGGCGACCTGGTGCCCGCCGTGCAAGGAGGAGATGCCGGCCATGGAGAAGCTCTGGCAGCGCTACAAGGAGCGAGGGCTCGTCGTGATCGCGCTCAGCATGGACTCCGGAGGGGCAAAGGCGGTGAAGCCGTTCATCGAGCACGCGAAGTTCACCTATCCCGTTGGGCTCGACCCGAAGATGGAGGTGGCGCAGCTCTATGGGGCCCGGGCCGTGCCCGCGACCTTCATCATCGACCGACGTGGCAATCTTCATTCCATCGCCCTGGGCCCGCGCGAGTGGGACAGCAAGCCGGCCTTTGCCTTCTTCGACTCGCTGCTCAACCAGGACACGCCGCGTGGCTGACCCGCTCACCTTCGTCGGCGCCTTCTCGGCGGGGCTGGTGTCCTTCCTGTCACCTTGCGTGCTGCCGCTCTTTCCATCTTATGTCTCGTTCGTGACGGGCATGTCCGTGGACCAGCTGAGCGCCGAGCTCCGGGCTGCCGAGCGCGCACGCGTGCTCCTGCACTCGCTGGCATTCATCGCCGGCTTCACGGCCGTCTTCGTGAGCCTCGGCGCCTCCTTCAGCGCGGCGGGGCAGTTCCTGCTCGACTACCGCGACTGGATCCGGATCGGCGGCGGCGTGCTGATCATCGTCTTCGGCCTCTACATCGCGGGCGTTCTGAAGTGGGGGGTGCTGGACCAGACGCGCCAGCTCCAGATCCGGGCCAAGCCTGCGGGCTTCGTGGGCTCGCTGGCCGTGGGCATGACCTTCGCCATCGGCTGGACGCCGTGCGTGGGCCCCATCCTGGGCTCCATCCTCACCCTGGCCAGCAGCGAGAAGACCGTGGGGCAGGGAGTGCAGCTGCTCCTAGCCTATTCTGCGGGGCTCGGCGTGCCGTTTCTCGCCTTCTCCTTCGCTCTCGGCGGCTTTCTGCGCTTCTTCAAGCGCTACCGGCCGCTCATCCCGATTGTCGAGCGCGGCGCCGGCGTCCTGCTGGTGATCGTGGGGATCCTGGTCGCCACCAACTACTATATCGTCCTGAACGCGTGGACGATCAGCCTGACTCCGGAGTGGCTGCTCAAGCGTTTGTAGCTCCAGCGAGACCACACCGGGTATTCTCTGTGGTATGCGCGTGCGCGTGCGTGTGCCGGCGACCTCGGCTAACCTGGGTCCGGGCTTCGACGTCCTGGCGCTGGCGCTCTGCCTGTACAACGAGGTCGTCTTCGAAGAGGCCGACCGCGTTTCGCTGACCATCGACGGTGAGGGCGCGGGCTCCCTCGCGAGGGGCCCGGACAACGTGGTGGTGCGGGCCGCACGCATGGCCTACGAGGCGGCGGGCAAGCCCTTCCGCGGCGCCGCCATCCATTGCGGCAACCGCATCCCTCCCGCGCGGGGCCTGGGCTCGAGCGCGGCCGCCTGGGTCGGGGGCCTCGTCGCCGCCAATGCCAGCCTCGGCTCCCCGCTCGACCGGGAAGCCGTGCTGGCGCTGGCCTGCCGGGCGGAAGGCCATCCCGACAACGTCGCGGCGGCTCTCCTCGGCGGCCTCACCGTCTCGTGCGCCGTCGAGGGCAAGGTGGCGGCCGTGTCCCTGCAGGTGCCCGCCGAGATCACCTGGGTCGTCCTCGTTCCGGAGGCCCAGAGCTCGACCAGCGAGGCTCGCGCCGTGCTGCCGGTGACTGTGTCGCGCGCGGACGCGGTGTTCAACCTCCAGCGCATGGGGCTCCTCCTCGCGGCGCTGGGGGCGGGGAAGCCGGAGCTGATCGGCCTCGGCATGGAAGACCGGCTCCACCAGCCACAGCGTCTGCCGCTCTTCCCATGGATGGAGACGGTGCGCCGTGCGGCCGTCGAGGCGGGCGCGCTCGGCTGCGCCCTGTCGGGCGCGGGTCCCTCTCTGCTGGCGGCGGTGCGGGGCTCGCCCGAGCCCGTCGCGCGAGCCATGGAGCGGGCGCTCGAGCAATCGGGAGGAGTCGGGCGGGGGTGGAGCCTCCCCGTGGACACCGTCGGCGCGACCTGGAACCCGGCAGAATAGTCGCCCGTTCGCGTCAGTGAGGGGGCAAGACTTGACTCTCTCTCCAGGGGAGCGATACCATCCGAGCATGCCAGGCCGAGGACGGTGAGCGCGTGATCAAGAGTGACCGGTGGATCAGGACGCAGGCCCTCGAGAGGGGGATGATCAAGCCCTTCGAGGAGCGGCAGGTCCGCGCCGGTGTGATCTCGTACGGCCTGTCCTCCTACGGCTACGATCTCAGGATCGCCGACGAGTTCAAGATCTTCACGAACATCAACAACACCCTCGTCGATCCGAAGCGCTTCGACACTCGCTCCTTCGTGGACTACCAGGGCGACGTGTGCATCGTGCCGCCGAACTCCTTCGCGCTCGGGCGATCGGTGGAGTACTTCAAGATCCCGCGCAACGTCCTCACGATCTGCGTGGGCAAGTCCACGTATGCCCGCTGCGGCATCATCACGAATGTCACGCCGTTCGAGCCCGAGTGGGAAGGCTTCGTGACGCTCGAGATCAGCAACACCACGCCGCTGCCGGCCAAGATCTACGCCAACGAGGGGATCGCCCAGGTCCTCTTTTTCGAGTCCGATGAGGCCTGCCAGACGTCCTATGCGGATCGGCAGGGGAAGTACCAGGGCCAACAGGGGATCGTCCTCCCGACGATCTAGGGCCCCGGCGCCGGCCCCCGCTTCGGGGCCAGGGGGTGACCGCTCATGGCTGAACAGAAGAAGAAGGAGACGAGGCCGACCAAGCCCGACGGCGACGACGACGCCGCCGGGGCCAACCCGGAGCTCGCCAAAAAGGGCAAGAAGATCAAGGAGGATCTCGATAACCTCCTGGACGAGATCGACGATATCCTCGAAGAGAATGCCGAGGAGTTCGTGAAGAGCTACGTGCAGCGCGGCGGGCAGTAAGAGGACCAGCGGGCCGCCGCCCGGAGCCGCCATGCCGATCTACGAGTATCGTTGCAACCAGTGCGCGGGCGAGTTCGAGAAGTACGTCCACGCGGCGTCGGCCGCCGTGGCGTGCCCGGCCTGCCGCAGCGCGCGCGTGACGCGGCGGCTCTCGCTCCTGTCGGTCCGGACTTCCACCGCGGCGGCTTCCGGCCCCGTTCAGGTGTCGGGAGGCGGCTGCTGCGGCGGCGGCTGCGGCTGCCACTAGCCCCGACGCCCTCGCCTCCACGCCATCGGGGTCCCGCCGGGGCCCTTTCTTTTCTCCCTCGGTGGACAGGGGCGCGTCCCGCGCCTATACTTCGCCCCATGGACTTGCGGCAACTCGAGATTTTCGTCAAGGTCGCCGAATTCAAGTCCTTCTCGAAGGCGGCCGAGGCTCTCTTCCTGACACAGCCGACCGTGTCGGAGCATATCCGCACCCTCGAGCAGGAGCTGGGCGTGCGGCTTCTCGACCGGCTGGGCCGCGGGGCGGAAGTCACGCGCGCAGGACAGCTTCTCTTCACGCACGCCACGCGCATCCTCCAGCTCCAGCGCGAGGCGCGGCAGGCCATGGATCAGTTCCAGGGCAAGCTCGTCGGCGAGCTCGCCGTCGGCGCCAGCACCATTCCCGGCGAGTACGTCCTGCCCCCGCTCCTCGGCCGCTTCAGGGACAAGTTCCCCGACATCTCGGTGACGCTTCTCATCGCCGACAGCCGTCAGGTTGTGGACTGGGTGGCGGAAGGCAAGGTGGAGCTCGGCGTCGTCGGCGCCCGCCTCGGCCATCGAAGCGTCGAGTTCCGGGAGCTGATGCCCGACGAGATGGTGCTGGTCGTGCCCGCCACGCATCCCTGGCACGGCCGCGAGCGAGTCGAGGCGGCCGAGCTCAGCGGGCAGCCGCTGCTCCTGCGGGAGCGGGGCTCCGGCACGCGCGCCGCGTTCGAGGCCGCGCTCACGGAGGCCGGACTCGATCTCGGGGATTTCCGCGTCGTGGGCGAGATGGGCTCGACCCAGGCGATCAAGCAGGCAATCAAGGCCGGTGTCGGCGTCTCGGTCCTCTCCCGGCGCGCCGTCGAGGAAGAGTGTCGGAGCGGGCTCGTGTGGGCGCTCACGATGCGCGGGCTCTCGATCCCTCGCTCCTTCTTCGTCGCCACCCACCGGGACCGCAGCCGGTCGCCGCTGGGCGAAGCGTTTCGCGCCTTCGTCGAGTCAGAGTCCGTCTAGCCGAGTGGCTAGCCAGGGCCGCCTTTCCCGCTGCCCTCCCACCGCATGGACACCAAGATCATCGACCCCAAGACGGGCAAGACCATTCGTCTCACGAGCTACGCCTCCTGCGCGGGGTGAGCTTCCAAGATGGGTCCCGGAGATCTCCGGGACGTGCTGGAGGGCTTGAGGCAGCACGAGCACGCTGACCTCCTGGTGGGACTGGGCAGGAGCGACGATGCCGCCGTCTACCGACTCTCGGACGAGGTGGCCGTGGTCAGCACCGTGGATTTCTTTCCGCCCATCGTGGACGATCCCCTGGTCTACGGCGCCATTGCGGCGGCCAATGCGATGTCGGACGTCTATGCCATGGGCGGCGAGGTCCTCTTCGCGCTCAATGTCGCCGGTTTCCCGCGCGAGATGCCCAAGGCCGTCATCGCCGCCATCTTCAAGGGCGGGGCAGACAAGGTGCTCGAGGCCGGCGGCGTGGTGGCCGGCGGCCATACGGTGGTGGATGCCGAGCCCAAGTACGGCCTCTGCGTCACCGGTCGCGTCCACCCCAAGCGCATCTTCATCAAGGGTGGCCTGCGGCCCGGTCACCGGCTGTTTCTCTCCAAGCCCCTCGGGACGGGCGTCATCGCCACGGCGGCCAAGAATGAAGCCTGCGAGGCGGCCGTGCTCGAGGGCGCAGTGCAGAGCATGCTGCGGCTCAACCGGGCCGCCGCGGACGTCGCCAGGGAGGCAGGAGTACGGGGCGCGACCGACATCACGGGCTTCGGTCTCCTGGGCCATGCCGCCGAGATGGTGCAGGCCTCGGGCGCGGGCGTGGCGCTCAGACTCCAGGATATCCCGCTGCTCCCCGGGGCCCGGGAGCTGGCGGAGAAAGGGCAGTGGAGCGGCGGGATGAAGCGTAACCGTCAGCATCTCGAGGAGACGCTCGGGGCGCGCGGCCGGCTCTCCCTCGGGGCCGACACTGCCACGGCGCACGCGGGACTCCTCTTCGAGTCCGAGACCTCCGGCGGCCTGCTCTTCGCGGCGGCGCCGGAGGACGCGGGCCTGGTCCTTGATGGGTTCAAGCGGCGAGGAGAGCCTTGCTGGGAGATCGGCGAGGTGACCGGGGAGATCGGTATCGCGGTTCGGTGATGCCGGGCGGCTACGGGGCGGAGCGTCTGAGAAAAGCTCGGAGCTTTTCTTTGAGCTCGGGCGGAAGGGTCGTTTCTCGGAGGCGCTTCGCGGCATCCACCGTGCCCTTATACGTGCGCACGAACGCCACGCAGGGGCCGCACCCCTCGAGGTGCCACTCCAGGAGCTCGGCCTGATGCTTGGGGAGGGCGCCGTCCACATAGTCCGCGAGCAGGTCCATGCACTCGCGACATGCGATCTCGTCCTGCGCCTCGGCCATCAGGCTCCCCTCTTCGATGAGGTGCTGCTGACGGGAACGATACCACAGGCACGCGCCCGGGGCCTCCGGTTCTTGTGCGAGCATTGCCGCGTGGCACGGCGCCGTGTAGGCTCTGGCGAGCCATGGCCCGACGAATCGCGCTGCTGACCCCTCATGCCTTTCCCTCGCCCAGGGGCAACGCCATCACCGTTCATCGCATCGCCCTGGGTCTCTCCGCGAGAGGCATCGAATCGCGTGTCTGGGATCTCTCGGCCACCGGCGCGGCCACCATGGAGAGGGAGCTCGCGGCATGGCGACCCGCCCTCCTCCACGCTTTCCATGCCTATCACGCCGGCCCGCTCGCCCTCCGCGCGGCGCGCTCGATGGGAATTCCGCTCGTCGTCACGCTCACGGGCACCGACGCCAACCACGACCTCCACGACCCGAACCGCGCGCAGACGGTGTCTGCCGTCCTGGCGGGCGCCGGCGCCGTCACCGTCTTCCACGCCTCCATCGGCGCCCGGGTCATCGCCGTCGTCCCCGCGGCGGCTCGACGCGTGAGCGTCGTGGCGCAGGCCGTCGTCTTCCCCTCCCCGGAGGGGCCGGCACCGGCTCCGGCAGCCGGACCGGTCATGCTCTTTCCGGCCGGCATCCGTGCCGTCAAGCGCCCTCGCATGCCGCTCGGGCCGCTCGACTCCGTCGCGGCGCGCCATCCGGACTTCGAGCTTCACTACGTCGGCCCGGTGCTGGACCCGGAGGAGGGCCGGAGGCTGATGACGACCCTTGGCGACCGGCCGTGGGCTCGTTACCTGGGCGAGGTACCGCACGGCCGCATGCCGCGGCTGCTCCAGGCGGCCGACATCGTTCTCAACTGCTCGCTCTCCGAGGGCGGGATGGCGAATTCGCTGCTCGAGGCTCTCGCCGTCGGGCGGACCGTCCTCGCCTCTGACATCGAGGGCAATCGCACCCTGATCGAGGACGGCGTGACGGGACTCCTCTTTGCCGACGAAGCGGAGCTCGCCATCAAGGCCGAGCGGCTCCTGGATGATCCGGATCTTCGCGCGAGGCTTGGCGCTGCCGGCCGCGCGCGCGCGGCCGCCTACCGGCCCGAGGCCGAGATCGAAGGATACGCGGCCGTCTACGAGCAGCTCGTGCCCGCCTAGGTTCTGGGCACGGCCGGCGGCCGACGGGCCCGCGCCGCCCGATCAGTTGACGGATGGCGGAACCGCCCCTATCATGGCTGGACTTTCACCTGCTGTCCCATCTCAGATGGGAAAGGAGTCGCGCATGTCGCAGTCTCCTCCGCTCGCCCGGACACAGGAACAGCGGGTCCAGGACTTCGTCGCTGGGTTCCAAGCGCTCCGTGCCGAGGTACGCAAGGTCATCGTCGGCCATGACGACGTGATCAATCACGTACTCACCGGGCTCTTCGCCGGCGGCCACGTGCTGCTGGAGGGAGTCCCTGGGCTCGGCAAGACCTTGCTCATCAAGACGCTGTCGGAGAGCCTCGAGCTGTCCTTCTCGCGTATTCAGTTCACGCCCGACCTGATGCCCGGCGACATCATGGGCACCAACATGATCGTCGAGGACGAGGCGGGGCGGAAACACTTCCAATTCCAGAAAGGCCCGATCTTCGCCCACATCCTCCTGGCCGACGAGGTGAACCGGGCAACGCCGAAGACCCAGTCGGCGCTGCTCGAGGGCATGCAGGAGGGCGCGGTCACCGTGTCGGGAACGGCCAACCCGCTGCCGACGCCCTTCTTCGTGCTGGCGACGCAGAATCCCATCGAGATGGAGGGCACGTACCCGCTGCCCGAAGCCCAGCTCGATCGCTTCCTCTTCAAGCTGAGGGTCCAGTACCCAGCCCTCGAGGACCTGACCGAGATCATTGACCGCACCACGCAGGTCCGCGAGGTGGCCGTTTCGAGCGTCATGACCGGCCCGCGCGTCATGACCTTTCGCGAGCTGGTCCGCGAGGTGCCGATGGCTTCGCACGTGCGCGACCTCGCCGCGACCATTGTGCTCGCGAGCCACCCCCAATGGGAGCGCGCCCCCGACGCCACGCGCCGGTTCGTCCGCTACGGCGCGAGCCCGCGCGGGGCGCAGGCCCTGGTGCTGGGCGCCAAGGTCCGCGCGCTCAGCGACGGCCGCTACAACGTGAGCGTCGAGGACGTGCGCGCCATGGCGCTTCCCGCGCTGCGCCACCGCATCATCCTCAACTTCGAGGGTGAGGCCGAGGGAGTGGATGTGGACCGGCTGATTACCCAGATCATCGAGGCTGCGGAGAATCTGAGCGCCACGGAGAAAGAGGTGTTTCTCCGCTAGGCCGTCGAGGAGGGCGCATGCCCGATCTCACGATACTTGAGCGCGCGGTGGCCGGCGTGGTGCGGCAGGTGCGGATGCGGCGCGCGGAGTTCTACGGTTTGCGCGGGCTGTTTCTGGGGGCGCTCGCGGCTCTGGTGCCGCTCGTCCTGAGGGACTCCCTCGGCATCGCAGGCTTCGCCTGGGCGGGCGCGTGTCTGGGCGTCGGCGCGGTCGCGGGTGCGGTCGCGGGTTTCCTGATTCCGGTGCCGGCCGAGGAGGCCGCTCGGCTCGCCGACCGCGGTTACGGTCTGCAGGACCGCGTCGCCACGGCGCTCGAATGGGCGGGACGGCCGGATCGCACTCCGCTGGTCGAGGCCCTCGTGGCCGACGCCGTGGCGCGGGTCCAGGCACTCGAGGGCCGCAGAATCATCCCGCGGCGCATTCCGCGCGAGGCGAGGTTCGTGCCGGTGCCGCTTGCGCTGGGCCTGGCGCTCGCCCTGGCGCCTGCCATTCCGCTGCCTCAGGGCGCGCTGCCCAATTTCTCGACCGGCCGCCAGGAGGACGAGGTGAAGCCGCAGGATCGCGGCGGCAGCCTCGAGAGCCAGGATCGGTCGGCGCCCGCGAAGCGCGACGACATCCGCCGCGCCGAGATGCAGGAGAAGACGATGGGCCCCCGTACGGGCACGGGCGCCTCCTCGCAGCCCGGCGACTTGTCGGCGGTCTTCAAGGACACGTCGCTCGCCAACCAGGCGTCCGATTTCAACGCGTTCCTGAAGAGGGGCGACGACCGGATCCGGATGCTCGAGCAGGTCGACCGCCTGCCGGACCTCCAGCGCGACTTCACGCAGAGCCAGCAGCGCATGGTATTCCAGAAGGCAAAGGCGCTCCGCGGAGGCCTGCGGGGCGATCAGTTCTCGCCCGACAAGCTCCGCGAGCTCATGAAGGAGATGGAGCGGCTGGGCCGCAGAGGGGACGCGGGCTACCAGGGTGATCTCGGCGAGGGCATGGAGGCGCTCGAGCAGGGCCAGAGCGACAAGGCCATGGAAGCCATGGAGCGGGCGCTCAACAAGCTGCGCGCGATGGAGGAGCGGGGGCGCGACGGCAAGGGCCTCCGCGGCGGCCGCGAGAACGACCGGCGCGGCAGCCGCCGCGGGGATGGCCGACAGGGAGGATCCCCGGGCGACGAGGGCGACTTCCCGGAGGGCGAAGGCTCGCTGCCGGGCAAGGGCAAGAGCGGCAGCCCCAAGGGCGATCCGACGCAGCGCCTGCGCGGCAACCCCTATGACGTGGGGGTCGAGGGAGAGTCGCGGGCGGGGCGCAAGGAGGGTATCGATACGAACATGGTCGGGCGCGGCGGCAAGGTGCCCTCGCGCCTGCAGTACCTGGGCGTGCTCGGACAGTACCGCAAACAGATGGAGGAGGACATCGCCCGCGAGCAGGTCCCGCGCGACTACCACGGGCAGGTGAAAGAGTACTTCAAGGCTCTGGACGAGAGATAGCGTGCCCACCGCCGCGCGCGCGCAGAACCTGCTCTCGCCCGAATTCCTCCTGCAGCTCGAGCGCCTCGCGCTCCTGTCTCGCCGTTCCTTCCGGGGCCGGACCCGCGGTGAGCGCAAGAGCCCGCGCAAGGGCATGAGCGTGGAGTTCTCCGACTACCGCCCGTACGGCGCCGGCGACGACCTGCGCTACGTCGACTGGAACATCTACGGCCGGCTCGACCGCCTCTACCTCAAGCTCTTCGTCGACGAGGAGGACCTGTGCCTGCACCTCCTCGTGGACGGCTCGGCCTCCATGAGCTTCGGCGAGCCGAGCAAGCTGCGCTATGCCGCGCGCCTGGCGGCCGCGCTCGGCTTCGTCGGCCTGGCCAACCACGAGCGCGTCGGCGTCGCGGTCGTCCGCGACCGCATGGCCGAAGGTTGGAGCCCGACCCGTGGCCGCGGGCAATTCTTCTCGCTCCTCGACTTTGCCTCGCGGCTCCGCGCGGCGGGCCCGACCGGGCTGTCGGACGCCCTTGCGGCTTACGCGCTCCGCTCCCGCGAGGCGGGCCTGGCCGTGCTGGTCTCCGACCTCCTCGACCCCGCCGGGTACGAGCGAGGCCTCAAGGCCCTCCTCGAGCACCGCTTCGACATCCACCTGATCCACCTGCTGGCGCCCGAGGAGATGAACCCGGTGCTGGCCGGCGACCTGCGGCTCACCGATGCCGAGACCGACGAGGTCCAGGACTTCACGATGGACGGCGAGGCGCTTCGGGGCTACCGCCAGCGCCTGGGCGAATTCCTCGAGCGCGCCGAGTCGTTCTGCCGCGCCAATGAGATCAGCTACCACCGTGTCGTCACCGATACGCCTGTGGAAGAGCTCGTGCTCCGCGAGCTGAAGGGACTGCTGCTCGCATGATCCTTCTCCAGCCTTTCGCCCTGCTGCTGGCCGCCCTGTCGGTGCCGCTGCTTCTGCTCTACTTCCTGAAGGTGCGGCGGCGCCAGGCGACGGTGCCCAGCCTCATGCTGTGGCGACCGTCGCTCCGCGACCGCGAGGCCTCTACCTTCTTCCAGCGCCTGCAGCGCGACCCGCTCCTGATCCTGCAGCTGCTGGCGCTGCTGGCCCTGGCCTTCGCCCTCGCGCGCCCGGCCGCCACCGTCATGGGCTACGGCGCGAAGCGGATCGTGGTAGTGCTCGACTCCTCGGCCTCGATGAAAGCGACCGATGTGTGGCCGTCGCGGTTCGCCCGGGCTCAACGCGAGGCCCAGGCGCTCGTTGGTCAGCTCGGCGCGGGGGCCGAGGTGATGGTCATCGAGGCCGGTGTCCAGCCGCGAGTGCTGGCGCCCTTCAGTCACGACCGCCAGCAGAGCCTGGCCGCGATCCGGCGTGCTGAGCCGCACGACCTCCCGAACCGCCTCGGCGAGGCCGTACGCACGGCGCGTGCGCTCGTGGGGCAGGACGCGCGAGCCGAGATCCACGTCTTCACCGACGGGGCGCATTCCGCGGCACTGCGCGGGCAGGCCGACGATGTCCGCGTACGGTGGGTGGGCGTGGCACAGGGCGGGCGCAACGTCGCGATCACCAACCTGTCGGTGCGCCGCAACTACATCGGCACGTACGACTCGCAGGCCTTCCTGTCGGTCGTGAACTTCTCGGACAAGCCCGAGACCTTCAGCTTCGCGTTGACCCTCAACAACGACATCGTCGCCGAGAAGACGCTGACGCTCGAGCCGCAGGTGCGGCGCGCGGTCATGCTGCCGTTCTCCCACGAGGGCGGAGGGGTGGTGCGCGCGCGGCTCAACGTCTCGGACGACCTCCAGGCCGACGACGTCGCGTATGCCGTCATCCCGCCGGTGCGCACGATCAACGTGCTGCTGGTCAGCCAGGGCAATCTCTTCCTCGAGAAGCAGCTCTCGACCGACCCCCAGGTCAAGCTCGAGACGCGCAAGCCGGACGCGTACCAGGGTGGGATGGAGAGCTTCGACGTGGTGGTGATCGACAGCGTGAGCCCGGCGCGACTGGGCCCCGGGCGCTTCGTGCTCGTCAACACGGCGCCGCCTGACGTGCCCATCGAGGTGCTGGGGCGCATCGAGACGCCGGTGATCATGGACTGGGACCGGAGCCACCCGATCATGCGCCAGGTGGACCTCGCGAAGGTCGCCATCCAGGATGCGATGCGCGTGCGGCCGCTGGCCGCTGGCAAGACCCTGGTCGAGGCCGTCGGTGGCCCGCTGGTCTATCTCCTCGAGGAGCCGAACCGCAAGGCCGTCTTTTTCGGCTTCGACCTCTTCCAGTCTGACCTGCCGCTGCGCGTGGCCTTCCCGCTCATGATGTCCAAGTCTCTCCGCTGGCTGCATCCGGCCGGCCTCGACCAGACCAGCCTGTCCATCCAGACGGGCCAGCCCATCGTCCTGCCGGTCGAGCACGGTGTCAGCGCGGCCACGGTGACGACGCCCTCCGGACGGAGCGTGCGCGCCCAGGTCACGCGGGGTGTGATCAGTTTCACCGACACGGACGAGGTCGGCGTCTACACGGTCTCGACGGGGCGCGGGGAGACCAAGGTCGCGGTCAACCTCTTCGATCCGGACGAGTCGGAGCTGGCGCCCAGGCCGCTGCCGGCCTTCGTCGAGGGCACCCGCTCCGACGCGGCGCCCGTGCCGGTGCAGCGGGAGCTGTGGTCGTTTCTGGCGCTCCTGGGGCTCCTCTTGCTGCTCATCGAGGGCGTGCTGTACTGGCGTCGGCAGACCGCCGGGCGCTTCGGGCTACCGTTCAACGAGGGCGACCGCTGGGCGCTCGGGTTGCGGTGCCTGTTGCTGGCGCTGCTGGCCGTGGCACTGCTCAAGCCCGCCGTCCCCCGGTGGGTGGACCGGCTCAACGTCATCTACCTCCTGGACGTGTCGGACAGCGTCAGCCTGGCCGCTCGAGAGAGCGCCTTCCGCTTCGCCGCGCAGTCGGCCGGCGCCGCTCGACCGGGTGACCAGTCGGGCGTCATCGTGTTCGGCGAGGAGGCGGTGGTGGATCAGTCGCTCAAGCCGGGGACGAAGATCGAGCGGCCCCAGGTGCAGGTGGGCGGGCGGGGGACGAACCTCGCGCAGGCGCTGCAGCTGGCGCTGGCCTCGGCGCCGCCCGGCCACGCGAACCGGTTCGTGCTGCTGTCCGACGGCCGCCAGAACATCGGCAATGCGCTCGCGGTGGCTCAGGCCGCCAAGGATGCGGGCGCCGACATCTGGTACGTCCCCGCGCCACTCACCTTCAAGCAGGAGGTCGTCGTCGAGTCCATGCTCCTGCCCCAGGAGGTGAAGTTTGGCGAGCCCTTCCAGGCCAAGGTTGTCGCGTGGAGCCAGGCGGAGACGCAGGGCCGGCTGTCGCTGTTCCGGAACGGCGAGTTCCTGGGCTCCCAGGTCGTCAAGCTCAATGCCGGGAAGAACGTCTTCGCCTACCGGCAGGCACTCGAGCAGAGCGGGATCCACGTCTTTCAGGCGGCCCTCGATGTGGAGGGCGACATCATCGAGGAGAACAACCGCGCCGTCGGCACGGTGGTCGTGCGCGGGCGCCCGCTCGTGCTGCTGGTCGAGAAGGACCGAAGCCAGGCGCAGGCGCTGACGGCCGCCCTCCGCGCCCAGCACGTGAACGTGGACCTCGTCGATGCCGAGCGCATCCCGAAGGATGCCCAGGGACTCCAGAAGTACGACGGCGTCATCCTCTCGAATGTCTCGTCGCTCAAGATGACGAAGAAGCAGATGGAGGGCATTCGCGATTACGTCCGCGAGCAGGGCGGCGGGCTCATCATGGTCGGCGGCGAGGAGAGCTTCGGTCTGGGCGGCTATTACCGGACGCCGATCGAGGAGGCGCTGCCGGTGACGATGGAGGTCAAGCAAAAGGTCGAGATCCCGAGCCTGGCGGTGGTGCTGTCCATCGACCGCTCGGGTTCCATGGCCATGACCACCGATGACAAGGCCACCAAGCTCGACATCGCCAAGGAGGCCTCGCACCTGGTCGTCGACCTCCTGGACGACCGCAACGAGGTCGGTGTCATGAGCTGGGACACGGAGTTCGTCTGGGACTCGCCGATGCGCCCGGCTCGTGACAAGCAGGCGATTCATCATGCGATCGCGACCATCAAGGCGGGCGGCGGCACCGACGGTTACCCGGCGCTGAAGGAGGCGTATCAGGTCCTTTTCGACCGGCCCGCGCTGCTCAAGCATGTCATCTTCCTCTCCGACGGCCAGATGACCCGCGGCGATTTCGCCGGCCTGATCCGCCGCATGGCCAAGGACAAGATCACCGTCTCCACCGTCGCCATCGGCAAGGACGCCGACATTCAGCTCATGGTCGATATCGCCAAGTGGGGGCGCGGGCGCTTCTACTACACCGACGAGGGCTCGACCGTCCCGCGCATCTTCACGCTCGAGACCCAGCTCGCGTCCAAGGCCTCCCTCGTCGAGCAGCCGTTCAAGCCCACGGTTGCGGCGCCGGGCCACGAGGCGATCCAGGACATCGATTGGAAGGAGGCCCCGCCGCTGGGCGGGTACGTCGCCACGACGCTCAAGGGCAATGCCGAGATGGTCCTGATGACGCACCAGGAGGACCCGCTGCTCGCGACGTGGCGGTACGGGCTGGGACGGGCGGTGGCTTTCACCTCCGACGCCAAGGGCAAGTGGGGCGTGCTGTGGCTGCGGTGGGGCGGCTTCAACAAGTTCTGGGCGCAGGTGACGCGCTGGACGATCCGGACAGGATCGAGAAGCGACACGGTGGCGACGGTCGCGCGCGTCGATGAGATGGGCGAGGTCGTCGTGGACGCCATCGACGCGAAGGGCGAGTTCATCAACTTCCTCGACTCGCAGGTCGGCGTGGTCGCGCCTGACAAGCAGCGCACCGTGGTCGAGCTCGAGCAGATCGCACCCGGGCGCTATCGGGGCCGCTTCCCCGCCGCGCAAGAAGGTGTCTACCTGGTGGGCATGGCGCAGCGAAGGGGCGAGCAGATGGTGGGCTCGCAGCTTGCTGGGCTGGTGGTACCCTACTCACAGGAGTTCCGGGACTTGGGCGTGGACGAAGCGTTCCTGCGGGAAATCTCGGAGCTGACCGGCGGCGGTCCCGTCGGGCAGCCTCGCGACGTTTTCCTGCAGAACCGCAGGAAATCGCGCCTCTGGATGGACCTCTGGCCGTGGCTGGTAGGACTGGCTGCGTTCCTGCTGATACCTGAGGTGGCGCTCCGGCGCATCGGCCCGGGCGTCCTCGGCCGGACGGCCGCGCGGCTTCGTCTCTCGCGCTTCACACAGGGAGGGCCAGGGCGTGAATCGAGCCAATAGGCGTAGGACCGCCGGCAGCACCGCCTGCCTCATCGCCTGGGCCGCCTGTCTCGGGGTCACGTTCGCGGGGCCCGCTTCTGCGCAGACCGCGGCGGCCGCGGCGTCGAAGGTCCGCAGCGTCCTGGTCCTGCCGTTCGCCACACCGGACCTGCCGCGCGAGGAGCAGTGGCTCGGCGAAGCCGTGTCGCAGTCGGTCATGAGCAGTTTTCGGCAGATCCCGGCCGTGATCCAGGTCGAGCGGTCCAGGCTCAAGGCGCTCTCGCAGCCGGAGGCCTGGGACGAGCAGGCGGTCGTCGCTGCCGCCCGCACGCTGCGCGCCGACGTGGCGCTCTTCGGCGAGGTGCGCCGCGCGGGCGACCTGACAATACAGGCGCGCTGGGTGGAGCTCCGCGGCGAGCGTGTGGACCGCGGTGCTCTCGACCCGAGCACCGTCCCCGAGGGTGCGCTGCTCGAACGGCTGCGGCCGCTGCCCGTGGCCTATGCCCGAGCGCTCAAGGTGACCGTCAGCGAGCCCGAGGCCGCGCGGATGCAGAAGTGGGCGACGCCGACGGGGTCCCTCAAGGCGTGGGAGGCCTTCGTGCGCGGGCAAGCTGCGGCGTACCGCGGAACACAGGAAGGAAACGAGGCGGCGGTGGATCTCCTCTCCCGCGCCATCGAGGCCGATGCGCAGTTCGTGCTGGCCCAGTACACGCTCGGCGTGGTTCACCAGACCCTCGGCAACCGCTGGAAGGCCGCGGCGCAGTTCCGCGCCTCGACGCAGCTCGACCCGACGTTTCCCGAGCCCTACAAGGCCCTCGGCGATCTGTTCCTTACGGCGCCGCGCCGGCTCTTCGACCAGGCCGAGGAGGCCTACAGCAAGGCCATCGACCTCCGAGCGTTCTTCGCCGAAGCCTATGTCGGGCTCGGCGACGCCAAGGCAGCCAAGGGAGACGTGAACGGCGCCATCGGCGCCTACCAAAAGGCCCTCGTGCACAACCCGCTCTCCGCCAAGGTGCACGCGAGCCTCGGGAAGATCTACTACTCGGAGAAGGGGCTCTACTACGAATCGGTGCAGGCCTACAAGAAGGCCGTAGACCTCGACCCGACTAACACCGAGGCGCGGATGGGGCTGGCCGAGGTCTACGAGGACAAAGGCCTCTACCCCGAAGCCATAGGCGAGTACAGGAAAGTGGTGGAGCTCGATCCGAAGAACACCGGGGCGCTCTACAACCTGGCGCTGGTCTATGAACGGGCGGACCCGCGCGAGGCGATCACGCTCTGGGAGCGCTATATCGAGCTGGCGGGCTCGCAGCCCACGGAGAAAGATTGGGTGGACGTCGCTAAGCTCCACCTGCGCAAGCTCAAGAATCAGTTCGAGAAGGACAAGTAGCGAGAAGGCAGGGCAGGAGCTCCGCGCGGAGGAGGACCTCCGAAGGGTCGACGGCTAGATGCCGAGCAGGGTCTTGAGTTTCGGCTTGTCGAAGCCTCGGACGACCTGATCGTCGATCACGATGACGGGGATGGTCATCTGACCGGTCAGCGCGACCAGCCGATCCCGCGCCTCCGCATCCGCCATCACGTTGACGTCCTCGAAGGCCACACCCTGTGACGAAAGAAACTCTTTCGCCGCCTTGCAAGGGCCTCAGGTGGGGCTCGAATACACGACGACGCGGTGCGCAGTCATGGGTTCATCCTCCTCGCACCGAGGCTAGCATGGCCGGCAAGGCTTGCGAACCCTTGACTTGGGCGGCCGGCTTTCCTATGTTGACCCGAGCATGAGCGATCTCCGGAAAGACCCTACCCGGGGCCAATGGGTTCTGATCCGGCCCAAGGGCGAGGCTCCCAGCATCGACGATTGCCCCTTCTGTCCGGGCAGCGAGTCGCGCACGCCGCCCGAGATCGCCGCCTACCGCAAGAACGGCTCCTTGGCCGACGGGCCCGGCTGGGACGTGCGCGTCGTCCCGGAGATCGACCCCTACTTTCGCGTCGAGCGCGCCGTCGTGAGGGAGGGTGTCGGGCTCTACGACAAGGTGTCGCCGCGCGGGGCGACCGAGCTCATCATCGAGAGCCCCAACCACGATCTCACGCCGGCTGTTATGAACGAGGCACAGTGGGAGCAGGTGCTCTGGATGTATCGCGACCGGCTCCGCGATCTCAAGAAGGACCCGGCGATCCGCGACATTCTCATCACGCGGCGACACCGCAAACCGGGCTCGCGCATCAGCCACCCGTATTCCCGCGTGATCGCGGTGCCCATCATCTTCGACGATGTCCGGCGCAAGCTCCGGGAGTGCCGCGAATACTACGAGTACAAGCGCCGCTGCGTCTTCTGCGACATCATCCGGCAGGAGCTGGCCGACGAGGCGCGGGTGATCCGGATTACGCCCAATTTCGTCTTGGTGGTCCCGTATGCGGCGCGGTCGTCCTACGAGGCCTGGATCCTGCCGCGCCATCACGCCTGCCTCTACGAGCAGGAGCTGTCGCCCACGACCGTCGCGGATCTCGCGGGGCTGCTGCGCGGCTACTTCAAAACCCTGACCACCAGCCAAAACGACCCTTCCTTCGAGATGGTGCTGTACACGGCCCCCAACCAGGCGGCCAAGGTCTTGCCCAGTGAGTGGTCCACCATCGCCGAGGACTACCACTGGCATCTCGAGATCACCCCCGCTCCCGAGCGCCAGAGCCGGATAGGGGGTATCTACGTCAACGAGATCCGCCCTGAGGAAGCCGCCAGGCGCCTCAGGGCCGCCTGGAGTTGACCGCCATGGCCTTTTGGCCTCTAAATCCAATAGAACGCGTAATTAGGGCTTGACAGGGCGGGCTGCAGATGGGAAACTCCGACCATAAGTGTCGGAGATGAGTTTGGTCCTATATAATTCGGGTAAGACTCGGAGGAGCAAAGGCGGGGATGCTGAGATTCACGAAGCGCGCGGATTACGGCCTCATGGCGATGCATTACATCGCCGCCCACGGAGACGAGGGGGCGGTGAGTGCCAAGCGGATTGCCGAGGCGTTTCACATCCCGCCGGAAATCATGGCCAAGATTCTTCAGCGGCTGGCCAAGAGCCGGCTAATCACGAGCCAGAACGGGCCCAAGGGCGGGTATGTGCTGATCCGCCTGCCGGCGACCATCACGGTGGGGCAGGTGATTCGGGCCCTCGAGGGGCCGATCGAGATCGTGAGCTGCATCACCGACGGCGATGACTGCCCTCAGTTTTCGCGCTGCAACCTGAGGCGCCCGGTTCAGAAGATCCAGACGAGCATCAGCCGGCTGCTGGACACGATGACTCTCGCCGATCTAGCGGCGGACGGCTTCGTGCCCGTAGCCGAGCTGACCACGACGAGCTAGGAGAGGAACGATGGCGCCCAAGCTTCCCATTTTCATGGATAGCCAGTCCACGACCCCGATGGATCCCCGGGTGCTCGAGGCCATGCTGCCCTATTTCACCGAGAAGTTCGGCCACCCTGCGAGCCGCAACCATCCCTTTGGCTGGGAAGCCGAGGCCGCGGTGGACAAGGCACGTGGGCAGATCGCGACGCTGATCGGCGCTCGCGACCCCAAAGAGGTCATCTTCACCTCGGGTGGGACCGAATCCATCAACCTGGCTCTGAAAGGCGTTGCCGAGATGTACAGGGAAAAGGGCACGCACATTCTCACGACGGCCATCGAGCAGCGCGCGAGCCTGGACGTCTGCAAGCGGCTCGAGCGACAGGGGTTCGAGGTTACCTATCTGCCCGTGGGGCGTGAGGGGCTGGTGGATGTCGATGCGCTGAGCTCGGCGATCACGGATAAGACCATCATGATCTCGGTCATGTTCGCCAACAACGAGATCGGGACCATCCAGCCCATCGCCGAGATCGGCAAGCTGGCCAAGGAGCGCGGTGTCCTTTTCCATACCGATGCCACCCAGGCCGCGGGCAAGGTCCCCATCAATGTCGAGACTATGGGCATCGACCTACTCTCGGCCACCGCCCACCTCATGTACGGGCCCAAGGGTGTGGGCTGCCTCTACGTGCGCCGCAAGAACCCTCGGGTCCGCGTGGCGGCCATGATGGATGGCGGCGGACACGAGCGCGGCATGCGCTCGGGTACGGTGCCGGTGCCGCTGGCCGTCGGCTTCGGGAAGGCGGCGGAAATCTCTCGTGACGTGATGTCCGACGAGGGCAAGCGACTGGGCGCGCTGCGCGACCGGCTGCAGGACTTGATCATGTCCAAGGTGGACGAGGCTTACGTCAACGGCCACCCGTCGAGCAGGCTGCCTCATAACCTGAACATCTCCTTCGCCTATGTGGAGGGCGAGTCCGTGCTGATGGGGCTCAACAAGGAGTCGGCGCTATCCTCGGGCTCCGCCTGCACCTCTTCGACTCTCGAGCCGTCGTACGTAATTGCGGCTCTCGGGGTGGATTCCGAGCTGGCCCATTCCTCGATCCGGTTCGGTCTGCACCGCTTCTCCACCGAGGAGGAGGTCGACTATGTCGGCCGGCGGACGGTCGAGGTCGTGCACCGGCTGCGTGAGATGTCCCCGCTGTACGAGCTGGCGAAGGAAGGCGTGGACCTCAAGACCATCCAGTGGAAGAGCGAATAGCGCGCTGTCCAGGCGCCAGGGGAGATAGCGAGATGGCCTACAGCGACAAGGTGGTGGATCACTACAACAACCCCCGCAATGTCGGGTCCTTCACGAAGGACACGCCGGGCGTGGGGACGGGGCTCGTCGGCGCGCCGGAGTGCGGCGACGTGATGAAGCTCCAGATCAGGGTCAACCTCGAGACCGGGTTCATTGAGGACGCCAAGTTCAAGACCTTCGGCTGCGGTAGCGCCATCGCTTCCTCGAGCCTGGCGACCGAGTGGCTCAAGGGGCGAACGGTGGACGACGCGGCCAAGATCAAGAACACGGACATCGTGAACGAGCTCAAGCTGCCGCCGGTGAAGATCCACTGCTCCGTGCTGGCCGAGGACGCCATCAAGGCGGCGCTCCAGGACTACAAGGAGAAGTGGTCGAAGTCGGAAGCCCCGATCGGCGACGCGGCATCCAAAGGGTAGGGAGGACAAGGACCGATGGCGCTGACACTGACCGAGAAGGCGAACACGCAGGTCAAGAAGCTCCTGGAAGAGCAGAAGCTCCAGGGCGTTTTCCTGCGCATGGGCGTCAAGGGCGGGGGTTGCTCGGGGCTGTCGTATTCGCTCGAGTTCGACTCGGAGCTCGGGCCGCACGACAAGAAGTTCGACATCGACGGCGTCACGATCGTGTGCGATGCCAAGAGCTACCTGTACCTGAACGGCACGACGCTTGACTACGTGACCGAGGGCCTGCAGGGGGGCTTCACCTTCCTCAACCCCCAGGCCAAGTCGAGCTGCGGCTGTGGAACGTCGTTTTCAGCCTAGGGCCTGGACCGTGGCGTAGCCGGGGCGCCTGATCGGGCTGATGTGAACCAGGACGGGCCCCGGCGGGGCCCGTCCGTATTTTGTGGAGACGATGGCCGACTACTTCGAGGTGTTTGGGCTGCCCCGCAAGCTCACGGTGGACCTCCAGGAGCTGCAGCGGCGGTTCTATGACTTGTCCCGGCAGCATCACCCGGACTTCCAGCAGGGTGCGGCTCCAGAGGCGCAGGCCGCCGCGCTCGAAGCCTCCGCTCTGATCAACCGCGCGTACCGGGCGCTCCGCGATCCGCTCGCGCGGGTCGAGTACCTGATCGCCCTCGAGGAGGGACGCGACGTGCGGGAAGAGACCAGGGCGAAACCCAAGCTGCCGATGGATCTGCTCGAAGAGATGCTGGAGGTTCAGGAAGCGATCGAGGAGGCCAAAGCTGGCGGTCTGACGCCGGACACGAGCGCGCGCCTGAGGGCCGAGCGGGCCCGTCTCGAGGAGCGTCGGGTAGTCGAGGAGACGGCACTCATAACCGGAGCGACCGAGTGGGACTCCACAGTGGAGGCAGGGGGAGACCACACGGCACTCCTGGATCGTTTCAAGGAGCACCTGGCCGCGCGCGCCTATCTGCGCACGGTGATCGACGACTTGAGCCAGGCGCTTGGAGAGGACGCAGAGACGCATGTCGCGCATCGTCGGCATTGACCTCGGCACGACCAACAGCCTCGTCGCCTACGTGGACGGGGCGGGCGTCCCGCGAGTCATCCCTGACGCGGAAGGGCGCAGGCTCCTGCCGTCCATCGTCGCCTATACGCCCGGTGGCGTCGTCGTGGGCGAGGCGGCGCGGCGCCAGCTTGCGCGCAACCCGACGCGCACCGTCTATTCGGTCAAGCGCTTCATGGGCCGCGGCTGGGAGGACGTGCGAGAGGATGCCCGCCACGTGCCCTTCGCGATCGTCCCGAGCGACGAGGTGGTGCGCATCCGTGTCGGCGACCATGAGGTCACGCCGCCCGAGGTGTCGGCGCATGTGCTGCGCACGCTCAAGCAGCAGGCTGAGGCGCATTTCGGTGAGCCGGTGGACAAGACCGTCATCACGGTGCCTGCCTACTTCAACGACGCTCAGCGCCAGGCGACCAAGGATGCCGGCCGTATCGCCGGGCTGGAGGTGCTGCGCATCGTCAACGAGCCCACGGCGGCCTCTCTGGCCTACGGGCTCCAGAAGCTCGCCCAGGGGCTGATCGCCGTCTACGATCTCGGCGGCGGCACCTTCGACATTTCCATCCTGCGCGTGAAGGAGGGGGTCTTCGAGGTCCTGGCGACCCACGGCAACACGCACCTGGGTGGCGACGACTTCGACCGGGCGATGGTCGAGTGGCTGGTGGCGGACATCTGGACGACCCACGGCGTGGACCTGTCCGGCGATCTGGAGGCCGTGCAGGAGCTTCGGCTCGGTGCCGAAGCCACCAAGTGCCGGCTGTCGTCGGAGGACCGGGCGTCGCTCGTCATCCCGTTCGAGTCGTTCACGTACCGGCGGGATATCACGCGCGAGGAGCTGGAGCGACTGATCGCTCAGCTCGTGGACCAGACCCTCGGCCCCTGCCGCATGGCGCTCAAGGACGCCGGGGTGGAGCCAGGCCAGATCGACGAGGTCGTGCTGGTCGGGGGCTCCACGCGCGTCCCGCTGGTGCGTGAGCGCGTCACCCTGCTGTTTGGGAAGACCCCGCACAGCCAGCTGAACCCTGACGAGGTCGTGGCGCTCGGCGCCGCCATCCAGGCCCAGATCCTGGCCGGCGGCATCACCGACATGCTCCTGCTAGACGTCACGCCGCTGTCGCTCGGCATCGAGACGCTCGGCGGCGTCGTGAGCGTGCTGATCCCGCGGAACACGACGATCCCGACCATGGCCAAGGAGTATTTCACGACCTCCGTGGACGGACAGACCGCGGTGGACATGCATGTCCTGCAGGGCGAGCGGGAGCTTGCCAAGGACAACCGCTCGCTTGCCCGATTCGACCTCTCTGGCGTCGAACCCATGCCGGCCGGGATGCCCAAGATCGAGGTCACCTTCCTCATCGACGCCAATGGCATCCTGCAGGTCCAGGCCCGGGAGCAGCGGACGGGCAAGGCCGCCTCCATCGAGGTCAAGCCGACCTACGGCCTGACCGAGGCGCAGGTGTCGCAGATGGTAGAGGACTCGTTCACCCACGCCGAGGCCGACGTCAACGCGCGCCTGCTGATCGAGGCGAAGACCGAAGCCGAGACGGTGATGAACCACGTGCGCCGCGCGCTCATGCAGGGCGGTCACCTCGTGACCCCGGAGGAGCTGCACCGGATCAGCGGGGCCATCGACGCGCTGCGAGCCGTCGAGTGCGGCACCGACCGCGACGCGATCCGTGACCGCACGATCGACCTGAACCGGGCGACCGAGCCCCTGGCGCAGATCATGATGGATGCAGCCCTCAAGGGGGCCGTGACGTCCCGGCGGGCAGATCAGATCCTGGAGCAGAAGTGATGGCGAGCCACAAGGTGACGTTCCTGCCCCTCAACGTGACGGTCGAGGTGGACGAGAGCAAGTATCCGCTGGCCGATCACGGCAGGCCGGGCTCCCTGCTTGACATCGCGCTGGCCAATAACATTCATCTGGAGCACAACTGCGGCGGCAGCTGCGCCTGCACGACCTGCCACGTCATCGTCCGCGAGGGGGAGGAGCACCTGTCGCCGATGGAGCAGGACGAGGAGGACCGCCTCGACACCGCCGAGGGGTTGACGCTGCACTCGCGCCTCGGCTGCCAGGCGATCGTGCGGGGCGACGTCGTGGTCGAGATTCCGAAATAACGGAGACCGAGATGACGTGGAAAGACGCCGAGGACATCGCGCTGGCGCTGCTGGAGCTGCATCCGGACGTGGATCCGCTCAGCGTGCGGTTCACGGATCTACACAGGTGGGTGGTGGAGCTGCCGGGGTTCAGCGGCGATCCGACGGGCTCGAACGAGGGGATCCTCGAGAAGATCCAGATGAAGTGGCACGAAGAGTACCAGGACAAGTGATCAGGCGGAGCGCGGAGCTACCAGGCCATCACGTGATCGGCTTCAAAGATCAGATCGAGGAGCTGATCGTAGTCGAGGTCCGCGCCCAGTCGCCTGACGGCGGCGCCCGCGGGGGCCCCGGCGCCTGCGCCGTCGAGCAGCACGACGGTCACGTGCGCTCCAGGCTCCTGGAGGTTCCGCTCGACGGCGGCCAAAGCGAGTGCCGGCGCATCGCTCTTGATAAGATGGAGGAACCGGGCCATCAGAAGACGAGGTAGCGCCTGGCCCTGGGCAAGAGCGCGGCGATGCCTTCCGGCGTGATGGGCACAACGGGGTGGCCGTCGGCATTCCAGGAAGTCTCGGTGGGCGCCGCGCTCGTCTCGACGTGGAAGGGGACGCCCAGCTTCTTGAGCGAGGCCCGGAACTTGGTGATGTCGTCGCCGTCCACGAGGTCATCGGTGTCCTCGTCCAAGAGGTGCACGGCCGGACCCGCCAGGACAATGTCCACGGGCGTTTCCCCCGCGACGATACCGAGCGCGATGCGCAGGGCCTCGTTGGCGCGGTGGGACACGCGCGGGTCTTCCGAGATCATGACGAGAACCGGCTGGCGGGCTGCCACGCTAGTTGAGCGCGACGAAGCGATCCGTGCCGTTGACGATGTCCGCGAGCACGACGAGGCCGCAGTTGGTGGCCTTGTCGGAGAGCGGCAGGCGACGCTTCTGGCAGCCGTAGGCGCACACGAAGAGCTTGGCGCCGCGGTCCGCCAGGGCCTGCACGCGGTGGTCCTCGACGCCCGCGACCGCGTCGTCGATCAGGTACACGTACACCTCGACCCCGCGGTCGAGCGCCGCGCGCCCGAGCCCGACGGCCGTGTCGAGGTTCGGATGGTCGGGCGCTGTCGAAACCATCAGGCCGAGCTTGCGCTTCGCGAGCTCCATCGCGGAGCCGAGCGTAGCACCCAGAGAGAGGAGCGTCAATGAACCGCCGAGTCTATCTCGATCACAATGCGTCGACTCCGGTGCACCCCGAGGTGCTCCAGGCGATGCTGCCGTATTTCAGTGAGCGCTTCGGCAATCCATCCAGCGTGCACGGCTTCGGCCGCGAGGCGCGCGACGGCATGGAGACGGCTCGCGAGCAGGTCGCGGCCTTCCTCAAGGCCTCGAAGGACGAGATCATCTTCACCTCGGGCGGCACGGAGTCTGACAACCTCGGGATCAAGGGCGTGGCCGCCGCGCGGCGCGCCGGGCACATCATCACCTCACAGATTGAGCACCACGCGGTGCTGCGGACCTGCCAGACGCTCGAGGAGGAGGGTTTCAGCGTCACGTACGTGGGTGTGGACGGCTACGGCATGGTCTGTCCGGAGGAGGTGAGGCGGGCGATCCGACCGGACACCATCATGATATCGCTGATGCACGCCAACTCGGAGGTCGGCACGCTCCAGCCCCTGCAGGAGATCGGGCGGATCGCGCACGAGCGTGGAGTCCTGCTCCACGTGGATGGCGTCCAGACCTTCGGCAAGGTGCCGATCGATGTGGACGCCTTCGGCATCGATCTCCTGTCGTTCTCCGGTCACAAGATCTACGGTCCGAAGGGCGTGGCCGGTCTCTTCATCCGTAAAGGAACCAGGATGGCCTCCATCCAGCACGGCGGGGAGCACGAGCGCCGGCGCCGCGCCGGTACCGAGAACGTCGCGGGGATCGTGGGACTGGGCAAGGCCGTCGAGCTCCGCGGCCGGGACATGGCCGAGGAGTCGGTGCACCTGACGGCCCTGCGCGACAGGCTCTGGGAGGGCGTGCGGGCGGGCATCGAGGAGGTGCGCCTCAACGGCCATCCGACCGAGCGTCTCCCGGGCACGTGCAATGTCTGCGTCCGGAACGTGGAGTCCGAGTCCATCGTGCTTGGCCTCGATCTCAAGGGGATCGGCGCCTCGGCGGGGTCGGCATGCACCTCCGGCAACGTCGAGCCGTCCTACGTGCTCGTGGCCATGGGCATTCCGCTCGACTGGGCCATGGGCGCCGTGCGCTGCTCGCTGGGCCGCAGCACCAGCGCCGACGACATCGACTACGTGATCGACAGCATCGTGCCGCTGGTGGCCAAGCTCCGGGCGCAATCGCCCGCGGCGCTGGGCGCGCGGGGCTAGTGCGGTACAGCCCGACGCTTATCGATCACTTCCGCAACCCGCGGAATGCGGGCGTGATGCGGGAGCCTGACGGCGTGGGCGAGGACGAGTTCACGGAGTGCATGGACCTGGCCCGCTTTTACCTGCGCGTGCGGGACGGCCGGGTCGAGCAGGCGCGCTTCCAGGCCTATGGCTGCGGGCCGACGCTGGCGGCGTGCAGCGCAGGCACGGAAGTGGCCGCGGGGTCCACCCTGGAGGATCTGGCTGGCATGCCCGCTACGCTTATCGAATCCGCGGTCGGGGGACTGCCGCCCGAGCGGCGCCACGCGGCAGACGTGGTGGCCGGGGCTCTGCGCGCGGCGGCGCGCGACGCCCTGGCCCGGAACGGACGGGGATAGGCAGAACCGAATGCTCGATCAGATGCGGCGCGATATCCGGACGGTGCTGGAGCGCGACCCGGCGGCACGCTCGGCGCTCGAAGTGGCGCTCTGCTACCCCGGTGTCCACGCCATCTGGATGCACCGGCTGGCGCACGCGCTGTGGAAAGCCGGCTGCCACACGCTAGCGCGCTTCATGTCTCACCTCAACCGCTTCATGACCGGCATCGAGATTCACCCCGCGGCGCGGCTCGGCCCCGGACTCTTCATCGATCACGGCATGGGCATCGTCATAGGAGAGACGGCCGAGGTCGGAGACAACGTGACCATCCTGCAAGGCGTGACGCTCGGCGGCACGAGCAACAAACGGGAGAAGCGCCATCCTACGCTCGGCGACAACGTGGTCGTGGGCGCCGGCGCCAAGATCATCGGCGGCTTCCGTATCGGCGCGAACAGCCGTATCGGCGCGGGCTCCGTCGTGGTCCGAGAGGTGCCCGAGAACTCGGTTGTGGTCGGGGTGCCGGGCCGGGTAACATTCCGGGATGGCGCGCGGCTCGGCATCGATCTTAACCAGAGCGACCTGCCCGACCCGCTGGCCCGCACGCTCGAGCAGATGGTGGAGCGGATACACGCGCTCGAGGCGGACATCGAGTCCCTCAAGCAGACACTCAAGGAGGCCTCGCGCACGTGATCCCCAACGACACCATGACGGTCAAGGAAGCGTCGACCTACCTCTCCATGGACACCGAGACCCTGACGCGAATGGCCGTTGAGCGGCGCATCCCGGCCCTCGAGCACGAAGGCCAGTGGTTGTTCTCGAAGAAGTCCATCGACAAGTGGCGGATTCGTAGCCAGGGCTGATGGACCGCGCCGCCGCCTGGGGCCTCCTCACCGAGTTCACCAAGTCGGACAGTCTGCGCAAGCATGCTCTGGCGGTCGAGGCTGCGATGCGCGCCTACGCTGCTCGCTACGGCCAGGATCCCGAGACGTGGGGCGCCGCCGGCATGCTCCATGATTTCGACTACGAGGTGCATCCCGTGGCGCCCCAGCATCCGATGAAGGGCGCCGAGATCCTGCTGGCGAGGGACGCGCCGCCGGAGATCGTGCACGCCATCCTGGCGCATGCCGACTACTCGGGCTACCCGCGTGTCACGCTGCTGGCCCGCGGGCTCTATGCCTGTGACGAGCTGTCCGGCTTCATCACCGCGTGCGCGCTCGTCCGCCCCGGGCGGGCGATCGCCGGCCTCGAGCCGGGCTCCGTGAGGAAGAAGCTCAAGGACAAGAGCTTCGCCCGCACCGTCAATCGCCAGGACGTCTATCGAGGCGCCGAGGAGCTCAGCGTCGATCTCGACGAGCATATCGGCTTCGTGATCGCTTCCCTGACGGCCGTGGCGCCCTCGATCGGGCTCGCCGGCAGCTCGACCTAGCGTCCCGATGGGCCGGACTCATGGGCCCCGCACGATCCTTCATGTGGACATGGATGCGTTCTACGCGTCCGTGGAACAACGCGACCGGCCGGAGCTCCGCGGCCGGCCGGTCATCGTCGGCGCGGATCCGCGCGGCCGCGGTGTGGTCTCGGCCGCTTCCTACGAGGCGCGGCGCTTCGGTGTCCATTCGGCGATGCCGATCAGCCGGGCCTTCCGCCTGTGTCCCGACGGCGTTTTCCTCCCCGTGGACATGGACAAGTACGCCCGGGTGTCCGCCGAGATCATGGGCATCCTGGGAGCGTTCACCCCGGTGGTGGAGCCGCTGTCCATAGACGAGGCATTCCTCGACGTCACCGGGAGCGGCGCCCTCTGGGGCGACGGTGCCGCCGTGGGGCGGGAGATCAAGTCGAGGATCGCTGGCGGCGTGGGTCTCACGGCCTCGGTCGGAGTCGCCTCGAACAAGTTCGTCGCGAAGGTCGCCTCGGAGCTCGAGAAGCCCGACGGGCTCGTCGTGGTCGCGCCGGGCACCGAGGCGGCATTCCTCGCGCCGCTGCCGGTCGGCAGGCTCTGGGGCGTGGGCAAGGTGGCCGGGGCCGAGCTCGAGGCCATGGGCATACGTACCATCGGCCAGCTCGCGCTGACGCCGCCCGCGCATCTGGAAGCCCGGCTGGGCAGGCACGGACCCGATCTCCTGGCTCTCGCCCGCGGCCTCGACGACCGCGCGGTCGAGCCCGACGCTCCGCCCAAGTCCATGGGCGCCGAGGAAACGTTCGAGCGGGACACGCGCGACGTCGATCTCCTGCGCGCGACGCTGCGCGGCCAGAGCGAGCGCGTCGCGCGCGAGCTCCGAACGAGCGGCTATGCGGGCCGGACGGTGACGCTCAAGCTCCGCTTCGCCGACTTCTCGACCATCACCCGCGCCCAGACTGGCGACCCGACCCAGGATGGCCTCGCCATCTACCGACGGGTGGAGGCACTCTTCGCTCGCATACGACTCGAGCAGGCCGTCAGGCTCATCGGCGTCTCGGTCTCGATGCTCGGACCAGCGGGGAGCGGTCAGTTATCGCTCCTCGAGCCTGACGCGGCGCGCAGGGAGCGCCTCGCCCGCGCCGTGGACCAGCTTGCCGGTCGCTTCGGTGAGGAAGCGGTCCGGCCGGCGAGCCTCATCACGAGACGCAGTCGGCCCGGTCCCGAGCCGGGTCCAACAGACCCGCAACAGCGTTGACTTTCGGCGGAGCGCTTCCTATACTCGCCTCACTTTCCGCCGCTCGATGCACCCGCGAAGGCACGGACCCAAAGAGCGTACGATCCGAGGAGGCTCGCCGATGAGACTCAGCAGGACACTAATCGCCGCACTGCTCATCCTGGCGCTCGGCGCCGTGCCCGCTCTTGCCCAGCGGCCGACGCCCGGCGTGACCGACACCGAGGTCACCATCGGGCTGACGACGCCGCTATCTGGCCCCGCGGCCGCATGGGGCAACACCGCCGTCGCCATGGAGGCGTGGACGCGGTATGTCAACGACCAGGGGGGCATTCACGGCCGCAAGATCAAGGTCGAGCTCAAGGACGACGGCTACAACCCCGGCCGGGCAGTCGCCAACCTCAAGGAGATGAAGGACTCGGTCTTCATGAACGTGGGTCTTCTCGGCTCGGCGGTGCTCAACGCCGCCAAGGACGATGTCGCCGAGTACAAGCTCCTGACGATCAATCCATATGGTAACCCCGCCATCTGGGCCAAGCAGCCGAAGGACAAGCTTCGCTACGTGTTCGTCAACTATCCCGACTACCAGGACGAGGGCGAGTTCCTCGTGAAGCATTCGATCGAGCGCCTCGGCGGCAAGAAGGTTGCGGTCTTTTACCAGAACGACGACTACGGCAAGGGCGGGTTCGAGGGCGTCACCCGGGGCATCAGGGGACTCGGCGGCAAGGGCAGCCTCGCGGCAGGCGTGTCCTACGAGCTGACCGATCGCGAGCTCGGCACGCATGCGCTCAAGCTCAAGGAGTCGGGTGCCGACACCGTGATCATCTACTCGACGATCACCCATGGCGCCAACGTCATCAAGGAGATGGCCAAGGCCGGCTACCGGCCAAAGATCGTCGCCTCCTTTCCGCTCGGCGACTACCTGATCATGTATCGCCTGCTGGGAGAACTCTGGGAGGGCGCGCACTTCGCGGGCCTCAATGCCACCGCCGCCGACCCGGCGGGCAAGGCCATCGTGGACATCATGACCAAGTACGAGGCTAAGCTGGTCGGCAAGGAGAACACGGCGCTGGCCGGCGGCGTGGCCATCATTCTGGCCGTCGAGGGCCTCAAGAAGGCCGGGCGCGGCCTGACTCGGGAGAGCTATGTCGAGGCCATGGAGAGCATCAAGGGCTTCACGACCCTGGGCCTGACCGCGCCGGTTACCTTCGGCCCCAATCAGCGGCACGGCCTCAACGCCGTGCGGCTGCTCCGGGCGAACAAGGCCGCGGAGAATTCCTACGTCGAAGTGCTGCCCTGGCAGGTCTTCAAGCCCCATTTCTGATGAGTCGCAAGCCGCCCTTCTAGGGGATGGGGGACCTGCTCGAGGTCCGGGACCTCTCGCTCCAGTTCGGCGGGATCAAGGCCCTCCAGGCGGTGGGGGTGAGCATCGCGGAAGGGCAGACGCTCGCGGTCATCGGCCCCAACGGCTCCGGCAAGACCTCCCTCTTCAACTGCATCACCGGGATCTACCGTCCCACCTCCGGCAGCATCCGCTTCAAAGGCGAGTCGGTCCTAGGCCTCTCGCCCGACGCGATCACGGCCCGGGGCATAGCCCGGACCTTCCAGAATCTGCGTCTCTTCCACAACATGACCGTGGTCGACAACCTCATGGTTGGCCGCCATCTTCATTTCCGGAAGAGCTTCCTGGCGGCTCTGCTCAGGCTGCGCCGGGAGGAGATCACGCACCGCCGGCGCTGCGAGGAGATCATCGAGTTCCTGAACCTGGAGGCCGTGCGCAAGGGCCGGGTCGCCGATTGCTCCTACGGCGTGCAGAAGCGCGTGGAGCTCGGGCGCGCCCTCGCCACCGAGCCTAAGCTCCTCCTTCTCGACGAGCCCGTGTCGGGGCTGACCCAGGAGGAGAAGGCCGAGTTCGCCTACTGGATACACGAGATCCGTGGCCGCTTCGCCATCACGGTCCTGCTCGTCGAGCATGACTTGCGGCTGGCCTCGCGGCTGGCGAGTCGCATGGTCGCTCTCGACCACGGCGTGAAGATCGCAGAGGGTGCGCCGGCGGCGGTCCAGCGCCACCCCGACGTCATCAAAGCGTACCTGGGCGAATGAGCGCGTTGCTTCGCGTGTCGAGGATCGAGACGCTCTACTTCGAGAGGATCTATGCGCTCTTCGGAGTGTCGCTCGACGTGAGGGAAGGGGAGATCGTCACCGTGCTCGGCCCGAACGGGGCGGGGAAGACCACGCTCCTGAGAACAGTCGCGGGACTGCTCAAGGACCAGCCCAAGAAGGGCGAGATCTTCTTCGACGGACGGCGCATCGACGGCTGGCAGCCCGAGGCGATCGCGCGCCTGGGCGTGGTCTACGTGCCCGAGGACCGCGGCCTCTTCAAGGAGCTGACCGTGGCCGAGAATCTGGAGCTCGGCCTCTGGGGCCGGCGCGATGATAGCGTGGCCAAGGACCTCGACTTCGTGTATGGCATGTTTCCGATCCTGAAGGAGCGCGCCACGCAGGAGGCCGAGACGCTATCAGGTGGAGAGCAGCAGATGCTGGCCCTCGGGAGGGCGATGCTACGGCGGCCGAGGCTCCTGATGCTCGATGAGCCCTCGCTCGGGCTGGCGCCCCGTATCGCCAAGAGCGTCTACGAGGCCCTCGTCACCATCAGCCGCACTGGAACGACCATACTCTTGGTCGAGCAGAACGCGCGGCTGGCCCTGGGCGTGGCCCAGCGGGGCGCCATCCTCGAGGCTGGGCGCGTGGTGCTCGAAGGGACATCGGCCGAGCTCGAAGCCAACGAGGACGTGCGCGACGTGTACCTGGGCGTGGGCGTCGCCGACGCATCGCCCAAGGGATGGCGGCTCTACCGCAAGCGGAGGAGATGGTGATGACCGAGCCCCGGACGCTGCCGCAACTCTTCGTCCAGCAGGTCGCCCGGCAGGGCGACCGCGTCGCCATCCGCTTCAAAGAGTACGGCATCTGGCACCGCGTCACGTGGAAGCAGTACGGCCTTGAGGTTGACCGGGTGGCCGCCGCGCTCCTGGCCTTCGGGCTCCGGCCCCAGGAAAACGTGGCGGTGCTCGGCGAGAACCGTCCCGAATGGCTCTACTGCCACCTGGGCATCCAGACCGCGGGCGGAGCGACCTGCGGCATCTATCCCACCTCGGCGCCGGATCAGATCAAATACCTGCTCAATCATTCCGAGGCGCGCCTGCTCTTCGTGGACAACGAGGAGCAGCTCGACAAGGCGCTGCAGATCCTCGCCGACACGCACGTCGAGCGTGTGGTGGTGTGGGACGCCAAGGGCCTCTGGGGCTTTACCGACGAGCGCGTGGTCTTCTTCGAGGATTTCCTCAAGCAGGCGATGATCTTCGCCGAGAGCCGGCCGCGGGCCGTCGCCCTGCGGCGGGAGAATGGGCAGCCGGACGACACGGCCATGATCATCTACACCTCGGGGACCACGGGGCCGCCCAAGGGCGCGATGCTGTCGCACGCGTCCATCCTCTGGGGCACCGAAGCAGCGCAGACGATCAACCCGGTGAGCCAGGACGACGAGGTCGTCTCGTACCTGCCGTTCGCCCACGTATACGAAAACCTGATTTCCGTCTTCGGTGGAGTGCGCGCGGGCTACGCCGTCAACTTCGTCGAGAGCATGGACACGCTCTTCCAGAACGTGCGCGAGATCTCGCCGACCTACTTCGGCAGCGTGCCGCGGCTCTGGGAAAAGCTCGCGTCGACGGTGGAGCTGCGGATGGACGACTCGACCTGGTTCAAGCGCACCCTCTATCGCTGGGCCGTGGGCGTTGGGCGTCGCTACGCCCGGGTCACGTACCGTCCTGGCGGCGCGCCGCTTTCGCTGCGGGCGCTCTACACCGTCGCCTCCTGGCTGGTGCTGTCCCACCTCAAGCGACGGCTCGGCTTCGACCGGATACGCCTCGCCGTCTGCGGCGCGGCGCCGGCGTCGCCCGAGCTCTTCGAGTTCTACCACGCCCTCGGCATCCCGCTCATCGAGGGCTATGGCATGACCGAATCCACGGGCGTCATCTCGCTCAACCCCGCGTCGCGGCCGCGCGTGGGCACGGTGGGTCAACCGCTGCCGGGGGTCGAGGTCAGGCTGGCCGAGGACGGGGAGATCCTCACGCGCGGGCCCCATGTGTTCAAGGGCTACTTCAAGGACCCCGAGCTGACGGCGCAGACGGTCGACCGGGATGGCTGGCTGCACACGGGTGACGTCGGCGGCTGGGAGGACGGCTACCTGAAGATCATGGACCGCAAGAAGGACATCATCATCACGGCCGGCGGCAAGAACATCACGCCCGCCTACATCGAGAACAAGCTGAAGTTCAGCCCCTACATCCAGGACGCCGTGGTGGTGGGTGACAGGCGGAAGTACCTGATCGCCCTCGTCCTGATCGACGAGGACAACGTCACCAAGTTCGCCCAGGACCAGCGTGTCCCCTTCACGACCTTTCAGGACCTGACGCAGAGCCCGGAGATCGTCCGGCTCATCGAGGGCGAGGTGGACAAGGTCAACAAGACCCTCTCGCAGGTCGAAGGCATCAAGAAGGTCGCGCTCCTGCCGCGGCGCTTCTACGAAGAGGAGGGCGACGTGACGCCGACGAAGAAAGTCAAACGGCGGTCGCTCGAGGAGCGTTACGCCGACCTGATCGAACGCCTGTACCGGTAATGGCCGTGGGAGGCGCAGCCGTAGGTGAGGCGACCATGGCCCCGGGAGCCGCAGCTACTTAAATGGACCTCGTCGAATCCTACGCGGAAGACCTGCGCTTCGCCCGCAAGCCCTTCACGCGGGCGCTGCTGGCGCTCGTGCTGGCCGCGCTCGCGGCCTTCCCCTGGCTCGCGCCCGACTGGATGGTCTTCCTGGCGACCCTCGTCGCGCTCTACTCGATCGGTGTCATGGGCCAGAACATCCTGATCGGCTATACGGGGCAGATCTCCTTCGGCCAGGCGGGCTTCCTGGCCATCGGCGCGTTCAGCTTCGGTCACCTGCGGAGCTGGGGCGCGCCATTTCCCGTTGCCCTCGTGGGCGCCGGGCTCCTTGCGGCGCTTGCTGGGATCCTGGTCGGCTTCCCCTCGCTTCGTCTCAAGGGCCCGTATCTCGCCATCGCCACGCTGGGCTTCGGTGTCGCGGTCTACCAGGTGTTCGTCAACTGGGAGGTGCTCTCGGGCGGCCGCTCGGGGCTGGCCATAACCAAGCTCAAGCCCATGTTCGGGCTCTCGACCACTCGCTACGAGTACTACCTCTACGTCGGGCTGCTCGTGCTCTTCACGATCGCCACCTACAACCTCATCTCGTCCTTCATCGGGCGCGCCTTCATCGCCATCCGGGACTCGGAGATCGCCGCCGAGGTCAATGGGGTCAATCTGACGCGATACAAGCTCCTGGCCTTCGCGACCTCGTCCTTCTACACCGGGGTGCACGGCGCCCTCTACGCCCAGGTGCTGGGCCACATCGAGCCACAGATCTTCAACGTGTCCGAGTCGATCACGCTCTTCGTGGCCGTCATCATCGGCGGCGTCGCCTCGATCGAGGGTTCCATCCTGGGCGCGGCCTTCGTGACGCTGGTGCCCAGGCTCCTCTCGAACTTCCGCGAGCTCGTGCCGGTCGTCTTCGGCCTCAGCATCATCGTGGTCCTGATCTTCGAGCCCCTCGGTCTCTTCGGCCGCTGGCTCAAGGCGCGCCTCTACTTTCAGCTCTGGCCGTTCAGATAGCGCCGTGGACAAGTTCCTCCAGTACTCGCTGACAGGACTCTCGGCGGGCAGCCTCTATGCCCTCGTGGCCCTCGGCGTCGTGCTGATCTACCGCTCGACGCGCGTGCTCAATTTCGCCCACGGAGACATGGCGACCCTGGGCACCTTCGTCGCCTTCTCACTGCTCACGGACAAGGTCTCCTTCCCCGTGGCGCTCGTGTTGGCGCTGGCCTCCGGCGCGGGCGTCGGGATCGCGTTCTACTTCGCAGTCCTCGTCAAGGCGCAGCGGCGGGGCGCCAACCTCCTCGGCATGGTCATCCTGACGCTTGGCCTGGCCCTCATCATCCAGGGCGTCGTGGTCTGGAAGTGGGGCGCTGAGCCGGTCGCGTTGCCGTTCCCGATCTCGGACACGAAGACCTACAGGCTGGGCGGCGTCGTGGTGAGCCAGCTCTCGCTGGCGACCTTGGGCGCGGGCCTGGCGGGAAGCCTCCTCCTCTATCTTCTTGTCCAGAAGACGCGGCTCGGCCTCGCTATGCGCGCCACGTCGGAGAACGTCATGGCCGCCCAGACCCTCGGCATTCCCACGCGCTTGGTGCTCTCGGTCTCCTGGGGCGTGGCCTCGGCCCTGGGCGTGGTGGCCGGCATCTTCCTGGCGCCGGCGCTGCTCCTCGACCCCTTCTTCATGCTCGACCCCTTCCTGAAGGGCTTCGCCGCCGCCGTCCTGGGCGGGCTCAACAGCCTGCCCGGCGCCGTCGTCGGGGCACTCATCCTGGGCGTGGCCGAGAGCCTGACGGGCGCCTATCTCACCATCCAGTTCAAGAACACGCTGGCGTTCGTCATCATCATCGTGGTCCTGCTCGTTCGCCCCGAAGGACTCCTCGGGAAGGAGTTCAAGGAACGGGTGTAAGTCTCCGGATTGCCTTGGCGGCCGCGTTCGGCTAGAGTGGCTGAACAACGGTTCATTCCGGAGGGGAGGCAGCAATGGAACGCCAGATCGCATATGACAAGCTGGCTCGCGAGGACCGCTTCGTGCGGATGCGGGCCCGGGAGGTCGCGCAGGCCAAGATCGACCAGGGGCTGACGCCCTTTCCCGAGCTCAGCAGCCGGGAGTCCATCAAGGAGCGCGCACACGGCATCCTGGTCGGCGAATTGCAGGCCATGGAGGGGGCCGGTCGCACCGTCTACGACTTCCCGGACGCCCCGTGGGAATTCACCATGGACATGGCACGTCAGGTCTGGGACGAGTCCCGCCACGTCGAGATCTACATCCGCCTCGTCGAGCACCTCGGCGGCTATATCGGCGAGTTTCCCGAGACGACCATACTCTGGCGCTGCGCCTGCGCCGAAGACGCTGCAGCCCGCGTGGCAGGCGTCAACCGGGGTCTCGAAGGGCTTGCCTGCGACGTGTTCAACCAGCTGGTTTACATCGGCAGGAAGATCGGCGATCCCATCCTCGAGCGCGCGGTGGACTTCGTCCTGGCGGATGAGATCACCCATGTCCGCATGGGCTCCAAATGGCTGACCAAGCTGACCGAGGGCGATCCCGAGCGCCGGCGCAAGGCCATCGAGTTCCAGGAGAGCATCGACGAGCGCTTCAACCTGGGCGGCGCCCGCCAGCTGGGCGACCACGAAGTGGTGCCGATCTCCATCGCCACCGAGGCCCGCAAGCTGGCGGGCTTCACGGACGAGGAGATCGAGCGCCTGATCAAGACGACCCAGCGCTCCCAGGTCTACTGAGAGCCATGCAGCTCCTCGAGGGACACTTTCTCGCCGCCGACTCCGCCCTTCTCTGCCGCAACTACCGTTACGTCGTCGAGCGCATGATGCGCATCATGGGCGGCTGGATCGCGCTGACGCCCGAGCTCTCGGCGAAGCTCCTGCTCGGCCGCCACGTCTGGGACAACGCCCAGCACGCCGATGCCTGGGGCAAGCGATTGCCCGAGCTCCGGGCTCCCGCGCAGGAGTCCGAGGCCGCGAACGCGGCCGTTGTCGCCTTCATGGACGCGATCGAGGAGCCCGAGGCGCGCCATGAGACCGTCGAGAGGCTGGTCGGCGTCTACCGCGTGCTCAAGCCGCATCTGCTCCGTCTCTACACGGCACACCTCGAGAGGGCGAATCCAGTCTATGAGCCGCCCACCCGGCGGATCCTCACCCGCTGCATCGAGGACGAGCGCCGCCACATCGAAGCGGGCGAGACCATTGTCCGGCACCTGGCCAAGGAGCTTGCGCTGCAGGCCCGCGCCCGCGCCTGGCAGGCGAAGCTGGAGAAGACGCTCGAGGCAGCTGGGGGCGTGACGGGTGAGGGGCTGCCGCCTTCGGCATCGATGCCGCCGCCGCAGAACGTGTCGCTCTCCGACGACGGGCGCGAGTTCATCAGGCTCGAGCAGTCCGTGATCCCCTGGACCATTCCCGGAGACCTCGCGGCTGGAATCACGCGCTTCGGCGACGCGCTGATCCGTGCAGAGGCCCGCGAGCTGGGCGGCCTCCTTCCCGGCGCTCCTGACGAGGCGGTGATGGCCGCGCTCAGGACGGCGCGACTCGCGAGCCACCGCACGGTGGCCTTCGCCAAGCTCGGCCGGTATCGCCTCGTGAAGTATCGGCTGGAGGGCCCGGAAGGCGCCGTCGTGCTCAACGCGCGCTGGGAGCACGGTGAGGCCGGCTGGCGCGTCGGCGCCGTGGAGATCGTCAAGACCGAGCACGCGCAGCCCCTCTGACCGTGCTGCGCAGCGTCCTCATCGCCAATCGCGGCGAGATTGCTCGCCGCATCATCCGCGCCTGCCGCGCGCTGGATGTCCGCTCCATTGCCGTCTATTCTGATGCCGATGCCGACTGGCCGCACGTGGTCGAGGCGGACCAGGCCGTCCTCATCGGTCCCGCGCCGGCCCGCGAGAGCTACCTGAATGCCGAGCGGGTCCTCGCGGCCGCGCGCGAGACTCGCGCCGAGGCCATACACCCGGGTTACGGGTTCCTCTCGGAGAGCTGGCGCTTCGCCAAGGCTTGCGAGGAGGTCGGCCTCATCTGGGTCGGGCCCTCGTGGCGCGTGATCCAGGAGATGGGCGACAAGCTGGGCGCCCGCCGCCAGATGATGTGGGCCGGCGTGCCGGTCGTGCCGGGTAGCGAGGGCCCCGTGGACTCGCTGGACGAGGCGCGCCGGATCGCCAGTGAGATCGGCTATCCCGTGATGCTGAAGGCGGCGTTGGGCGGCGGCGGGATCGGCATGGCCAAGGTCGCCGGCGAGGCGGCGCTCGCTCCGGCATACGCGACGGCCCAGCGCCGCGCGCAGGCGGCCTTCGGCTCCGCCGCGCTCTTCGTAGAGCGCTATCTGAGCGAGGCGCGCCACGTCGAAGTCCAGGTCTTCGGCGACACCCGGGGGCAGGTCGTCCACCTCCACGAGCGGGACTGCTCGATCCAGCGGCGTCACCAGAAGCTGGTGGAGGAAAGTCCGGCGCCGAAGCTGGCGCCGGGGCTCAAGGAGCGCCTGACGGCGGCGGCCGTCGCGGGCGCGAAGGGCGTCGGCTACGTCAATGCGGGCACCATGGAGTTCATCGTCCAGGGCGGGGAATTCTACTTCCTCGAGATGAACACCCGGCTCCAGGTCGAGCATCCCGTGACCGAGGAGGTGACGGGGCTCGATCTCGTGCAGGCGCAGCTCACGGTCGCGTCCGGGCAGTCTCTGACGTGGCGCCAGGAGGAGATCGTCCAGCGCGGCGCCAGCATCGAGTGCCGGATCTATGCTGAGGATCCCGCGAAGAACTTCATGCCGTCGCCCGGGATCATCAGCCGCTGGGCTCCACCGGAGGGGCCAGGCCTGCGCCTCGAAAGCGGAGTCACCGAAGGATGCCGGGTTTCGGTACACTACGACCCACTGCTGGCCAAGCTGGTGGCGACCGGCGTCACGCGGGGTGTCGCGATAGACCGCATGGAGGCGGCGCTGGAAGCCTTCGTGGTCGAAGGCCTCAGGACCGCCATCCCGTTCCACCTGCGGGTGATGCGAAGCGCCGCGTTCCGCGAGGGGCGCGTCCACACTCAACTCGTCGAGCAAGGAGCGTTCAATGCCTGAAGACGTCAAGGCGCATATCACGGGCGTGGTCTTCGAGATCACGAGCAAGGTCGGCGATGCCGTCGGGGCCGGTGACCCCGTCATCGTGCTGGAGTCCATGAAGATGGAGATTCCCGTGGAGGCGCCGCGGGCCGGCAAGGTCAAGGAGATCAAGGTCGCTGAGGGCCAGACCGTCCAGGAAGGCGACACCGTCGCCGTCCTCGACTAGGGCGGCGGACCATGGAGCTCGAGCTGATCCGGGGGATCTGGAAGTATCACTGGTGGGCGAACCGCAAGCTCTTCGGCGTCGTGGCGGGCCTCGGCGACGACATGGCCACGCTCCCGGTCGGCACGCAGTTCAGCTTCCCCACGCTCAAGGGCATGCTGGCCCATATCTACGGCGCGGATGCGATCTGGCTCGAGCGCTGGAAGGGCCAGAGGCCGACCAAGCTGGCGGGCGACGGGGACTTCACGAGCCTGGCTGCTCTGAGAAAGCGCTGGGACGAATTCGAGCCCGAGCAGCGGCGCTTCATCGAGGCGCTCACACCGGCCGATCTCACGCGCGTCGTGGCCCACACGAACCTCGAGGGCACGCAGGCCTTCCGCCAGCCGCTCTGGGAGCTGTTGCAGCACGTGGTCAACCACGCCACCCACCACCGCAGCGAGATCGCGACCATGGTGACCATGGTCAGCGCGTCGCCACCATCGACCGACATGGTCGTCCACTACCGGATTGTCTCCGGCCAGATGAAGCCCTGATGGGCATGAAGGAGCTGGTGGACGAGCTGCGTGCCCGCCGCGAGCGTGCCCTCGCCATGGGCGGCGCCGAGGCGATCGCCAAGCAGCATGCGGAGGGGAAGCTCACCGTCCGCGAGCGGCTCGAGCGCCTCTTCGATCCGGGCTCCTTTCACGAGATCGGCCTCCTCGCCACCCACGCCAATGTCTCGCCCGCCATGAAGGGCAGGGAGACCCCCGCGGACGGCGTGGTCACCGGTTTCGGCAAGATCGATGGGCGGCCCGCATCACTCATCGCCTACGACTTCACCGTGATGGCGGGCTCGATGGGACGGACGGCCGAGGTCAAGTGCAACCGCGCGCGGGAGATCGCCCTCTCCAAGCGCATGCCCATGGTGTGGCTCATCGACTCCGCGGGCGCGCGGATCCAGGAGGCCATCGGCTCGACCTTCGCCCAGTCAGGCTTTCTCTTCCGCGAGGAGTCCATCATGTCGGGCGTCGTCCCCATGGTCGCGGCCATGATGGGTCCCGGCGCGGCGGGCACGGCCTACATCCCCGCGCTCGCCGACTTCGTTCCTATGGTCAGGGGCACGAGCCACATGGCGCTGGGGGGGCCGCCGCTGGTCAAGGCCGTGGTGGGCGAGGACATCACGCCCGAGGAGCTCGGCGGCTCGAAAGTCCATACCGAGGTCTCCGGCGTGGCCGATCTCGAAGTAGCCGACGACGCCTCCTGCATCGACGCCATCAAGGAGTATCTGTCCTACTTTCCTTCGTCCAACCTGGAGCAGCCGCCCCTCGTGCCCTGCGATGATCCGGCCGACCGGATGGACGAGGCGCTGATCTCGCTCGTCCCGGACAGCGCCCGTCGCGCCTACGACATGAAGAAGGTGATCACGGCCATCGTCGACCGCGGTCGCGTCTTCGAGATCAAGCCCGGCTGGGCGAAGAACCTGATCACGTGCCTCGCGCGCCTGGGCGGGCGCCCCGTCGGTATCGTCGCCAACCAGCCCATGGTCCTGGGCGGAGCGCTCGACGTGGACTCGGCCGACAAGGCTGCGCGCTTCATCATGCTCTGCGACGCCTTCCACATCCCGCTCGTGTTTCTCCAGGACGTGCCGGGCTTCATGGTCGGCTCCAAGGTCGAGAAGCAGGGCATCATCCGCCACGGCGCCAAGATGCTCTACGCGGTGAGCGAGGCGACGGTGCCGAAGGTGACCGTGGTCGTCCGGAAGGCATATGGCGCCGGCTACTTCGTCATGTGCGGCAAGGCCTACGAGCCCGACCTCATCGTGGCCTGGCCCACGGCGGAGATCTCGGTCATGGGCCCGGAGGGCGGCACCAATATCATCTTCCGGAAGGAGATCGCCGCGGCGGCCAACCCGGACGAGGAGCGCGCGCGAAAGGTCGAGGAATTCCGCCGGCTGATCAACCCTTACATCGCCGCCGGCGGCGCCTTCATCGACGATGTCATCGATCCACGCGAGACGCGTCCCGTTCTCATCCGCGCCCTCGAGATGGCCGCGACCAAGAAGGTGGAACGGCCCTGGAAGAAGCACGGGGTCATGCCGGTCTGAGCCGGAGGAAGACCGGCCGCCGCCAGATCTATGCCGCCGGTCGAGTGATCTATTTCTTCCTGATGAACTTCGACCACTGGTCGAGGAGCGGCAGCACGGCCTCGCGCCCGTCCGACGGCAGCCTGAGGATGGCGCGCGTCACGCCCGCGGCGGCATAGCTCTCGAGCGTCACCTCGTCGGGCTTGGCGCCAAAGACCGAGACCGAGATGGTCTTCACATCCCGCCCGGTCCTGGCGGCGCGCGCCTGGAGATCCTTGAGCCCGGGCAGGATGGCTTCCGCGGCGCGGCCGCGCGGGAACCAGCCGTCGCAAAAGTCGACGACGCGCTGGAGCGTGTGGACGCTCTCGCCGCCCAGCAGGACGGGCGGGTGCGGCTTCTGGGCCGGCTTGGGCCACGACCAGATCTTGTCGAAGTTGACGTGCTGACCGTGGAACTCGGCCTCGTCCTTGGTCCAGATCTCCTTCATGGCGAGCACTTGTTCGCGGAGCCGCTTGAAGCGCGAGGTGAAGACGGTACCGTGGTTCTCCATCTCCTCGGCATTCCATCCGCCGCCGATGCCGAAGAGGAAGCGGCCATTCGACAGGGCGTCCAGGCTCGCCACCTCCTTGGCCGTGATGATGGTGTCACGCTCGATGACGAGACAGATGCCGGTGCCGATCTTGAGGCGCGTTGTCGCCGCCGCCGCCGCCATCAGCGACACGAAGGGATCGAACGTGTGGGAGTACTCGCGGGGCAGCTGGCCGCCGCTGGGAAAGGGAGTGCGGCGACTCACGGGAATGTGGGTGTGCTCAGGGACGAAGAGGGACTCGAAGCCCCGAGCCTCGGCCTCGGGGGCGAGCTCGGTGATGCGGATCGCGTAGTCGGTGGCGAACATGCAGACGCCGATGTCCATAGAGCGCCTCCTTGGAGATGGAGTTCCCGTGACAGAGGGCAGTCTAGCGCGGGTTGCGACCTTCGGCCAGCGGCGGCGAGGGCGTCTCTGCTAGACTGGACGGACGCCGGCGCCTTGGTGTTTCTCCGGCGACAGGCCGGAGGACCAGGAAGACAATGAGTCAGGTGCTCGCATGGTGGGGGCGGGAGGTGTATCGCCTCCGCTGGTGGCTCTTCGTGCTCTCCGCGCTGTCGTTGGTCCCCGGTCTCGTCGTGCTGGGGCAGGGCGCCCGGTTCGAGGCCGGCACGGTGCTCGCGGCCACCGAATCCGGGCGCGCCGTCGACCTCATGGCCCGCCAGCTCCCCGACCAGCCCGTGTCGTTCGAGCTGATCTTCAGCAGTCCGACCCTGCGCGCCATCGACCCCGCCTTCCGGGTCGAGGTTGCGAGGGCCCTGACGAGCCTCCGGACCGACGCCCGCGTCTCACGGGTCCGGACGGCCTATGACGTCGTCCCGCCGGACCCTGCCTATGTCTCCCGAAGCGGACATCACACCCGGGCCGTGGTCGAGCTCAAGGTTCGCGCCTCGGGCCTCGCCTCGCTGGAGTTCTCTTCGGTTCCGCCGGAGGTCTATGCCTCGCTGCGTCAGCAGGTGCAGCCGAGCGCGCTGGAGGTCGTGGCCGCGGGCATGGTCCCGCTCAATCACGACTTCGTCGAGGTGGCCAAGCGGGACCTGGCGCGCGCCGAGCTGATGATCCTGCCATTGGTGGGCCTGTTCCTGCTCCTGGCCTTCGGATCGGTGGTAGCTGCCCTCCTGCCTCTCGGGGTCGGATTGCTCGCCATGGTTGGTGGGATGGGCGGAACGGTCCTCCTGGCCCGCCACATGTCCGTGTCCGCCTACGCGCCGAACATCGTGACCATGATCGGGCTCGGCGTCGCGATCGACTACTCGCTCTTCATCGTGACGCGGTTCCGGGAGGAGATCGCGCACCATCCGGTTGCCGAAGCGCTGGCGATCACGCTGGCGACGACGGGGCGCGCCATCCTCTTCTCGGGCGTGACGGTCGCCATCGGTCTTCTTGGCATGCTGGTGCTGGGTCTGGGCAATATCGGCTCGCTCGGGCTCGCGGGCACCATCGTCGTCGTGCTGTCCGTCGTCTACGGGTTGACCTTCCTGCCGGCGGCCCTGGCCATACTGGGACCCCAGGTCAATGCGCTGTCGCTGCCCGTCTTTCGGTCGGCCCGGATGGGCGCGGGCTCGGGTTTTTGGCATCGCCTGTCCGTCCTGGTCATGGCGCATCCGTGGAGGGTGCTGCTGCCCGTGGCGGCTTTCCTGCTGCTGCTTGGACTTCCCTTTCTCCACATCCGGCTGGGCTCGGGCGACGTGTCGTCCCTGCCTCGCTGGACCGAGGCGCGCCGCGGCGCGGAGCTGTTGCACCGGGAGTTCCCGGGTGAGGACACCACCCGCATCATCGTCGTGTTGAGCTATCGTGACGGATCGCCACTCGAGCAGGCGCGCGTGGGGCAGAGCTATGACCTCAGCCGGTGGCTGGCCCGGCAACCCGGCATCATGGCCGTGCAGAGCGTCCTGGACCTGGCTCCGGACATGAACCGCGAGGACTATCAGCGCTTCGTCAAGGTCCCGGTCGCGCTGTGGCCGTCGGAGATGCAGGCGGCCGTGGCCCGGATAGTCGGGAAGCGCATCATGGTGCTGGTGGCCTCCACCCCGCTGGCCGCCGGCAGCGACGAGGCGCGCGTCCTCGTCCGGTCCATCCGCACCTCGCACCCCCCGGTGGACGGGGAGCTGCTGGTCACGGGCCCCACGGCCTTCGACCTCGACTTCATGGGCGTCGTGGCAGAGAACGCCCCATGGGCCATCGCGCTCGTCGTCGTCGCCACCTATGTGGCGCTACTGATCCTGCTGCGTTCCGTGCTGCTTCCGGTCAAGGCCGTCGTCGTCAACCTGCTCTCCATCAGCGCCTCGTACGGTGCCCTGGTCTGGATCTTCCAGGAAGGGCACCTGTCCCAGTGGCTGCAGTTCACCCCGGGGCCCATCCAGACCGCGATCCCGATCATCATGTTCTGTCTGATCTTCGGCCTGTCGATGGACTATGAGGTTCTCCTGCTGAGCCGGATCCGCGAGGAATACGAGCGCACAGGGGACAACGAGCTGGCCGTGGGCCTGGGGCTCGAGCGAACCGGCCGCCTCATCACCTGGGCCGGATCCATCATGGCGGGAGTCTTCTTCGCCTTCGCGCTGGCCGACGCGGTCGTCATCAAGGCCGTGGGGATAGGGATCGGGCTCGCCGTGGTGCTCGACGCGACCATCGTGCGCGCCCTGCTGGTGCCAGCGACCATGCGGTTGATGGGGAAGTGGAACTGGTGGGCGCCCGGACCCCTTGGCCGCCTCGGGCGTGGGAAACAGCCAGAGTTGGAGAGGTCCGCGCGCTCCCGCTGAGGAAGGTGGACCCGGGTCAGTTCTCGACGAAGGTCTTGAGCGCGCGGCCGCGCAGCGGGTGACGGAGCTTGCGCAGGGCCTTGGTCTCGATCTGGCGGATGCGCTCGCGGGTCACCGAGAAGCGCTTGCCGACCTCCTCAAGGGTATGCTCGCCATCCTCGCCGATGCCGAAGCGGAGGCGCAGGATGGCCGTTTCCTTGGGGCTGAGCGTGCTGAGGGCCCGCTCGACCTGGGTGGTGAGGTCCTGGGTGATGAGGGTTTCGTTGGGGGAGGCGGCAGACTTGTCCTCGAGGAAGTCACCGAGCTCGGAATCCTCCCCGATGGGAGTTTCGAGCGACAGCGGCTTGCGCGAGGACTCGAGGATGAGGCGCACCTTGCGCGCGGGCACGCCGGTGCGCTGCGCCAGCTCCTCAGGGGTGGGCTCGCGGCCCATCTCGTTGACGAGGGTGCGGTTGACGCGAGCGATGCGGTTGAGCGTCTCGACCATGTGGACGGGGATGCGGATGGTCCGTGAGTGGTCGGCGATAGCGCGGGTGATCGCCTGGCGAATCCACCAAGTGGCGTACGTCGAGAACTTGAACCCGCGGCGATACTGGAAGCGATCCACGGCCTTCATGAGGCCGAGATTGCCCTCCTGGACGAGGTCGAGAAGAGTCAGCTCGCTGCCGAGATAGCGCTTGGCGACGGAGACGACGAGGCGGAGGTTGGCCTCCATGAGCTCGCGCTTGGCTTGGCGTACCACCCGGTCGTGCACCTCGAGCTCGCGCACGGCGGCCTGCAGGGCCTTCCGGCCGAGGCCGAGTTCGGCCTCGAGGGCACGCGCCGCTGGCCCCGGGCGCAGCGCGCCAAGCTGGGTGGCCTGCCGGCGAATCTCGATCACGAGGCGGTCCACGAGAGCGGGCTTCAGCGGCAGGGTCTCCAGCGCGCGCTGGATGGCCGCGCGGTTCTGGGCCATCCAGTTCTTGTAGTGAGCGCGGGTAGTAGGCCCGCGGCGCTTGTCGGTGAGGGCCTGCTGCAGCCGCGCGATCTCGCGCTCGAGTCTGCGGATGCGCGCGAAGGGAGCGAGCAGGGGCTTGACCTCATCGGGCCTGGGTTCGACCCCGTCGGGCAGCAGGATGACCTCGTCGAGCTCCAGCTCCCCGCGGCGGACCAGATCGGCCAGGGCCAGGAGACGGGCCGTGGCCAGAGGGATGCCGCCCAGGGCCCGGCGCAGCTGGATCTGGCCAGCCTCGATGCGCTGGCCAAGGCTGACCTCTTGCTGGGCCGTGAGGAGACGGACTTTGCCGATCTCCTTGAGATACAGGCGGACGGGGTCCTCGCCCGTGGTGGCACCGGGGCGGAGGGCCTCCTCGGACAGCGCGGGTGTTTCCTCAAGAGTCACAGGCGCGGCCGCGTCGTCCTCCATCTCCACTGCGCTCGGCTCTCTCTCGGCCTTGATCTTGGGCCGGCCATCGGTTCGGGGCTTGGGCCGGACCCGGACATTTGGCTGATTGGCGGCAGTTCCCGAATGGACCGTCACGGGAGCCTCACCCTCATCGAGTTCTCTGAAGGTCATGCCTTTTCACGCTCCTCTCCGCCCTCCCAGGCATGGCGGCCTCGAAAGGCTCACTCGTCTCGCTCTTTTTAGACGTCTACGGATGCCCCAGAGTTTCGGGATTCTCCACCTGGACGTGAAACGCGTGGAGGAGGCCGGCTGTTCCGTAATCCCGTGTTTCAATTGAGGACGGGGCCCGTCGGAGGATTATTCAGGACCGGGAACTTTTTGCTCGCCTGGCAGTGCGATTCGCGCTCGCACGAGGCGCGCGCTAGGGCGAGTCGTGGCCGGGGGAGTGCACCGGCTGCAGCGGCAGTGGTGGGGCCGGTTTTGGCGGCGGTGGCGGTATGCGCCCATCTTTCGGATCGAGCAGGAGGTCGAAGCCCACGCCCACCTCGTCCTTGACGGAGAGAAGCAGGTAGGTGGGCGGCTTGATGCCGAAGTCGGTCATCTTGAAGCGCGTCTCGCCGCGCACCCAGAGCCGGTGCTCCTTCAAGCGCACGCGACCCGTGAAGCGCTTAACGCGGTCGACCCCCGCGATGGACAGCCTGCCCTGTATGGTCAAGAGCACGTCGGAGGTCTCGCTGACGGAGGGGAAAGAGACGTCCACCGCCTGGATGACGAAGCTCATGATCGGATACCGGGCGGTCGACAAGGCCTTGTGCATGTCTTTGTCGCGGGCGTCGATCCCGGTGCTGATGCTCGCGACTTTCACCGTTACCTGACCGCTGATGCCCTGAGCCAGGTTCCACGGGTTCGCCTCGAACTCGCCCGTGACCTCCCGGCCGAATCCGCTGAAGCCGCCCGGCGCGAAGTCGGCGTCGAAGGACACGACGCCCCGGCCCGGTACGGTCATCCATCGCGTGGTCTCGGCCAGGGCGGGGAACGCCAGGAGCCACAGGACTGCAAGACACCGGAGGACCAGCGTCCACTGCATGCGCGTGGGATAACACGCGCATGCGGTGGGGTCAATGAGAGCAGCGGAGCAGAATCCGGGAATTAGGTTGACAGCCCCCGAGCCCGGGCCGTATCGTGAAAAGCCCAATCATCCCAGGAGTTTTACGATACCTCGAGCCATGGCCATCGCCCCCAGCGCCTCCTACAGCTTCACGGTCAGGATCGGCATCCTGAACCGCACCGGCATGCTCGGCCGCGTCACCATGGTGATCGGCAAGGCCGGCGGCGACATTGGAGCCGTCGATCTGGTCGAGATGACCCGCGACCAGGTCATCCGCGACATCACCATCAAGGCCCGGGATAGCGAGCACGCCCAGCGCATCATCGACAAGCTGCGCCGCCTAGCCGGGATCAAGATCGCCAACATCTCCGACCGGACCTTCCTGATGCACCTCGGCGGCAAGATCGAAGTGCGGAGCAAGGTGCCGATCCGGACGCGCGACGATCTCTCCATGGCGTATACGCCGGGCGTGGCACGCGTGTCGCTCGCGATCAAGGAGGACCCGCACCGGGCCTTCGCGCTCACGGTCAAGCAGAATACAGTGGCCGTCGTCACCGACGGCACCGCGGTGCTGGGTCTGGGCGACATCGGGCCACTTGCGGCCCTGCCGGTCATGGAGGGCAAGGCCATGCTCTTCAAGGAGCTGGCCGGCGTCGACGCATTCCCCATCTGCCTCGACACCAAGGACCCGGATAAGATCGTCGAGACGGTCACGCTCATCGCGCCTGCCTTCGGCGGCATCAATCTCGAGGACATCTCGGCGCCGCGCTGCTTCGAGGTCGAGGCGCGGCTTCGCAAGGAGCTCGACGTGCCGGTCTTCCACGACGATCAGCACGGCACGGCCGTCGTCGTCGTGGCGGCGCTGCTCAACGCGCTCAAGATCGTGCATAAGGACCCGAAGCGCCTCAAGGTCGTCGTCTGCGGCGTCGGGGCGGCCGGCACGGCCGTCATCAAGATGCTCCAGGCGCTCGGCGTCCGGCACATCATCGGCATGGACGAGCACGGCACGATCCATCGCGGCCGGCTGGTCGGCATGGACTTCATGAAGACCTGGGTCAGCGAGGCGACCAATCCTCAGAACGTGAAGGGTAAGATGCCCGAGGCCATTCGGGACGCCGACGTCTTCATCGGGCTCTCCGTGCCCGGGGTCCTGACGGTGCAGGACGTCAAACGGATGGCCAAGGACCGCATCGTCTTCGCCATGGCAAACCCCGTCCCCGAGATCCAGCCCGAGGAGGCCCTCCGGCACGTGCGCGTCATGGCGACCGGCCGCTCCGACTACCCGAACCAGATCAACAATGTCCTCTGCTTCCCGGGATTCTTCCGGGGACTCCTCGACATCCGCGCGCGGCTCGTCAACGACGAGATGAAGCTCGCCGCGGCGCACGCGATCGCTTCGTGCGTGGGCAAGGAGGAGATCGGGCCGGAGTACATCATCCCGAGCGTGTTCAACAAGAAGGTGGCGCCGGCGGTGGCGAGCGAGGTGGCGCGCGCGGCGCACAAGACCGGCGTGGCACGTCGCCGCCACCGCGCCGACTCGCCGACCTGGTCGTAAATCGCTGCAGCCCGTGGGCACGCTTCGCTGGTCCGTGGTCATCCCCGCGTACAACGAGGCCCTGCGCCTCCCGGCCTACCTCGCCGAGGTGGTCGCCTATTTCGACGGCCGCGGCCAGCCGTACGAGATTATCGTGGTGGACGACGGCAGCAGTGACCACACGGCCGCGCGCGTCCTGGAGGCGCAGGAGGCCCATCCCGGGGTGACGCTTCATCGTCTGGCCGAGAACCACGGCAAGGGGTTTGCTGTCCGCGCGGGCATGCTCGCAGCCAGAGGAGATCTCCGGCTCATGACCGACGCCGATGGCGCGACGCCCATCCGGGAGGTCGAGCGGCTGGAGGCGGCGATCGAGGCGGGCGGCGACATCGCCGTGGGCTCCCGGGCCCTCCCGGACCGCTCGGTGAGCCGCGAGGTGCGCCTGCACCGCAAGGTCTCCGGCGAGATCTTCAACTTCCTCGTGCGGCGGCTCGGGGTGCCGGCTATTGCCGACACCCAGTGCGGCTTCAAGCTCTTCCGGGGCGACGCGGCGGCGGTGCTCTTCGGCTCTCTCGAGACGACGGGCTTCGGCTTCGATGTCGAGCTCCTCCTGCTGGCCGGCCTCCGCGGTTACCGCGTCACCGAGATCGCCGTCAACTGGGCCGACCAGCCGGGCTCCAAGGTGGCTGTGCTCAAAGACGGGCCCCGCATGGTGCTTCAGATCCTGGCGGCGCGGCGCCGCCTCGGACGTGGACCGCGGGCAGGACGGTGATCGCCAAGCGCGCCGGCAGCATCGCCCCGTTCCTGGCCGTCGAGGTCTTTCAGCGCGCGCAGGAGCTCGAGCGCCGTGGTGCCGACGTTATCCACCTCGAGTTCGGCGAGCCCGACTTCGAGACGCCGCCGGTGGTCCGAGAGGCCGCCGAGAAGGCCCTCAAGGATGGCAGGACGCGGTACGCACACAGCCTGGGACTGCTGTCGCTGCGCGAAGCGATCGCCGAGCACTACCGTGCGCGCTACGGTGTCACGGTCTCGCCCGAGCAGATCCTCGTCACGGCCGGCACCTCCCCTGCCATGCTCCTCCTGTTCTCCACGCTTCTCGACCCGGGCGACCAGGTCCTGCTGACAGACCCGCACTACGCCGTGTACCCGAACCTGATCCGCTACCCGGGTGGCGAGCCCGTCTTCGCCGCGACTTTCGAGGCTGATGGCTTCCAGGGCCATGCGGACGAGTTTGCCGCGCGGGTCGGACCGCTGACCAAGGCGCTCCTCATCAACTCGCCGGCCAACCCGACGGGCGCCGTCATGGCGCCGGAGGGGCTTCGCGCCGTCGCCGGGCTCGGCCCGTGGGTCATCTCGGATGAGATCTACCACGGACTCACGTACGAGGGCGAGGAGCACAGCATCCTTGAGTACACCGACCGCGCGTTCGTGCTGAACGGCTTCTCCAAGGCGTATGCGATGACGGGCTGGCGTCTCGGGTATCTCGTAGCCCCGAAGGAGTTCATGCGCGCGCTGCAGACCGCTCACGGCAACTTTTTCATCTCGACCAACGAGTTCGTCCAGTGGGCGGCGCTGGCGGCGCTCCGGGAAGCAGGTGACGACGCGCGGCGGTTCCGTCGAGTCTTCGACGAGAGGCGCCTGGCCATGGTCGCGGGGCTGCGCCGCATCGGGCTCGGTGTCATGGTGCCGCCGACCGGAGCCTTCTACGTGCTCGCCAACGCCCAGCGCTTCAGCCCCGACTCGAAGGCGCTGGCCTTCGAGATCCTCGAGCAGGCGCACGTGGGCGTGACACCGGGCGTCGACTTCGGCAGTCGTGCCGAAGGCTTCCTCCGCTTCTCCTATGCCAACTCGATCGAGCGCATCGAGGAAGCCATCGAGCGGATCGGTCGATACCTCGGACGGAGGGGCCAGTGAGCGTCGCCCGGTGCGTGATGTGCGACCGTGTGGGCGGGGAGGGCCCGCACTTCATTGCCGACCTGGAGCAGAGCCGTGTGTATCTGAACGAGGACCAGTTCTTCCCCGGCTGGGTCTTCGTGGTGCTCAAGCGCCATGCGGTCGAGCTCTACGACCTCCAGGCCTTGGAGCGCGCGGTCCTGATCGAGGACGTCACGCGCGTCGCTCAGGCGCTGGCGCGCGTCTACCGGCCGGTCAAGATGAACTACGAGCTCCTGGGCAATCAGGTGCCCCACATCCACTGGCACCTCGTGCCTCGCCTCGCCGGCGACCCGGAGCCTCACTGGCCGGTATGGCGCGTGCAGCACGAGCCCCGCGTGCTGCCGCCAGACGACGTGCGGCAGCGCATCGCCGATATCCGCACCGCCCTCGGCTGAGCGCACACCATGGCCGAGTCGACGCAGGCGAAGAAGAGCCGGGCATCGAGGATCCTGTCCCGTCTCGCCAAGGCCTATCCGGATGCCGGTATCGAGCTCCGCTTCAGCACTGCGCTCGAGTTGCTGGCGGCCACCATCCTCTCGGCCCAGTGCACCGACGAGCGCGTGAATGCCGTGACGGCCACGCTCTTCCAGCGCTACAAGACGGCCGAGGACTGGGCAGGCGCGCGGACGCCGACGCTCGAAAGGGAGATCCACTCGACGGGTTTCTTCAAGGCCAAGGCACGCTCGCTGATCGGCATGGGGCGGGCGCTCTGCGAGCGCCACAAGAGCCAGGTGCCGCGGACGGTCGAGGAGCTTGTGGCACTGCCCGGCGTGGGCAGAAAGACCGCCAACGTGGTGCTGGGCAATGCGTTTGGCATTCCCGCCCTGGCAGTGGACACGCACGTGACGCGGGTATCCCAGCGGCTCGGGCTCACGCGGGCGGACGATCCGGAGAGGATACACGGCGAGCTCTGCGCCCTGATCCCGCGCGCGCAGTGGACCCGGGCGACCCACCTCCTGATCATCCACGGTCGGCGCACCTGCCGAGCGCGCGGGCCGGACTGCCCGCGCTGCGCCGTCAAGGACTATTGCCCCTGGCCGGGGAAGACCCACTGAGAGCGTGGTTGACTCGTTGCACGATCTCCTATAGCATTACGCGTTGCCAATTTGCGGAACATTGAACGCCAAATAGCTGACTTCAAAAGCGGGAGAAGGGCCCTCATCATGGCGACGGTGATGCCGAAGGAAGACGCGATCGACCGGAAGTGGTTCCTCGTGGACGCCCAGGACAAGGTCCTGGGCCGGCTGGCGACCAAGGTGGCCCACGTGCTTCGCGGGAAGCACAAGCCGACCTTCGCTCCGCACCTGGACGTGGGGGATCACGTGGTGGTGATCAATGCCGAGAAGATCCATCTCACGGGCCGCAAGCTCACCGACAAGATGTACCGCTGGCACTCGGGCTATATCGGGGGTCTGCGCGAAGTCAGCGCCGAGCGGATGCTCAGGAGCCACCCGGAGCGCATCGTCGAGTGGGCCATCCAGGGCATGCTGCCCAAGGGGCGGCTCGGCCGCGCCATGGCGCGCAAGCTCAAGGTCTACAAGGGCGCCGATCACCCGCACGCCGCGCAGAAGCCCGAGCCGCTGGCGATCGGCGGCCGGGCCAGGTCCTGAGAGGAGAGCGCATGGCCGCAGCGACGCAGTTCTACGGTACCGGACGGCGAAAGACCTCGGTGGCGCGCGTGTGGCTGAGACCCGGCGCAGGCCGCATCCTGGTCAACCGCCGGCCCTTCGAAGACTACTTTCCGCGGGAGACGCTGCGGATGATCATCGCGCAACCGCTCCAGCTCACCAGCACCTTCGGGCAGTTCGACGCCACGATCAACGTGGGTGGCGGCGGGCCGACAGGGCAGGCCGGTGCGGTGCGCCACGGCATTGCCAGGGCGCTGCTCGAGTTCGACGTCAACCTGCGCCCGACGTTGAAGCGGGCCGGGCTCCTGACGCGTGATCCGCGAATGAGGGAGCGCAAGAAGTACGGCCAGCCGGGCGCGCGCTCCAAGTTCCAGTACTCGAAGCGGTAGGCGCCGTGCTGCGGGTCGCGGTTGCAGGAGCCAGCGGCTACATGGGGGCGGAAGCCCTTCGCCTGCTCTCCGTCCACCCCAAGCTCCAGCTCACCGCGGTGACGTCAGAGCGTCTGTCTGGCGAGCGCCTCGACCGCGTCTTCCCGCATCTCCGTGGGCTGTCGAGCCTCACGTTCAGTGAGCTCGACCCCGCCCGGCTCGGCGAGGAGGCCGATCTCGTGTTCCTGGCGCTGCCGCACATGGAATCCCAGCGCGCCGTGCCGGACCTCCGCAAGCACGGGCGGAAGGTCATCGATCTCTCTGCCGACTACCGCCTGCGCGACAGCCAGCTGTACGCCACGTGGTACAAGGCTGAGCACATTGACGCGGCGGGGCTGGGCGAGGCCGTGTACGGTCTGCCGGAGCTCCACCGCAAGGCCATCGTCGGGGCGTCGCTCGTGGCCAACCCGGGCTGTTACGCGATGGGGGCAATACTCGCCATGACACCCCTGCTCAAGAGCGGGCTCGGGCGTGTCGAGGGCATCGTCGTCGACGGAAAGTCAGGCGTGACCGGAGCGGGAGCGCAGGGGCGAAAGATCGACCCCATGTACCTCTACACCGAGGCCAACGAGAACGTGCAGGCCTACGGCATCGGCACGCACCGCCATACACCCGAGATGGAGCAGGAGCTCTCCACGCTGGCCGGGCGGCCCGTCGTGGTCGGCTTCACGCCCCACCTGGTCCCGCTCAACCGCGGGCTCTTCACCACGGCATCGGTGCCGCTCGCAAAGGGCGCCAGCACGGCAGACCTCCTCGCGCTCTATTGCGAGTTTTACGCCGGCGAGCCGTTCGTGCGGGTGCTGCCCGCCGGCGAGCGCCCGACGACGCGCACTGTGGTCGGCTCGAATTTCTGCGACGTGGCGGTAGTGTCCGACCCGCGAACCGGCCGCGCCGTCTGCGTGTCGGCGCTGGACAACCTAGGCAAGGGCGGCTCGGCCAACGGCATCCAGAACCTCAACCTGATGATGGGGTGGGACGAGCGGACGGGTCTCGAAGCGCCACCGGTGTATCCTTAAGGCACGTATGCAGGACCTGCAGTGGCTCGACGGAGGGATCACGGCCGTCCCGGGCATCCTGGCCTCGGGCGTCACGGCCGGAATCAAGCCCAGCGGCAAGAAGGACCTGGCCCTGATCTACTCGCCGGCCTCGGCGCGCGCCGCCGCGGTCTTCACCACCAACCAGGTCAAGGGCGCGCCCGTCCTCGTCTCCCAGGAGCACATTCGCGACGGCCGCGCCCAGGCCATCCTGGCATCGAGCGGCTGCTCCAATGTCTGCACCGGTGAGCAGGGCATCAAGGACGCTCGCGAGATGACGAAGACCGTGGGCGAGCTGTTGCGGATCAAGCCGAGCCAGGTGCTGATCGCCGCGACGGGCGTCATCGGGGTGCCGCTGCCGATGGACAAGATCCGCGCGGCGCTTCCCAAGCTCGTGAAGGGGCTCTCGCCCCAGGGTGGACGAAGCGCGGCCGAGGCCATCATGACCACCGACACCCGACCCAAGGAAGCCGCTCTCCGCGTCGACGTGGGTGGTCGGCCCGTCACCATCGGCGGCATCGCCAAGGGGGTGGGTATGCTCGAGCCGCACCTGGCGACCATGTTCTGCTTCCTCGCCACCGACGTCATGGTGGCGACTGAGGCCCTGCCGCGCGTGCTTCGGCGTGCGGCCGACGTCTCGCTCAACAGGATCACGGTGGATGGTGACCAGTCCACGAGCGATACTGTCGCGGTCCTCGCCAACGGCCTCGCGGAGAACGCGCCGCTCGAGCGCGGCAGCCGGGGCCTGCGACAGTTCGCGCGCGGTCTCGAGGCCGTGATGGGACGGCTGGCGCGCATGCTCGTGGCAGACGGCGAGGGCGCGACCAAGGTGGTCGAGGTCGCGATGAGCGGCGCGCGGACGCGGCGCGAGGCGGAGGCGGCCGCGCGCGCGGTCGCCAACTCGCCGCTGGTGAAGACCGCGATCAACGGGGCCGACCCCAACTGGGGGCGCCTCATGATGGCGCTTGGCAAGTCGCCGGCGCGTGTGGTGCCGGACAAGGTGGCGATCCGTTTCGGAGACGAGGCGCTCGTGGAGAAGGGGATGCTCAAGCCCGGCGCGCGGCTCGACAGGATCCGGGCGCTGATGGGGCAGCCCGAGTACACGATCGGCATCGACCTGGGTCTCGGCCGCGGCCGCGACACGGTGTGGACATCGGACCTGAGCGAGGATTACGTTCGGATCAACGGGAAGTACACTACGTAGCAGTCTCATCACGCACGATCGCGAGCTTCGGTCCGCGGCGGCAGTTCGCATCGCCGCGGGAGCGCGGGGCTGCAGCGAGCCCCGCCGCTCGCGATCGGAGGCCAACCGAATGAGGAGAGCGAGATGGCGGCACTGACCATGAAGGAACTGCTGGAGGCCGGCGTGCACTTCGGCCACCAGACCAAGCGCTGGAACCCCAAGATGCAGAAGTACATCTTCGGGGAGCGCAACGGCATCTACATCATCGACCTGCAGAAGACCCTCAAGAAGTTCCGCGAGGCCTACGCCTACGTGCGCGATTTGGCGGCTGGCGGCGGCACGCTGCTCTTCGTCGGCACCAAGAAGCAGGCGCAGGAGACCGTCTTCGAGGAAGCGGGCCGCTGCGGCATGTTCTACGTCAACCACCGGTGGCTCGGCGGGACGCTGACGAACTTCGCGACGATTCGCAAGTCCATCGCGCGGCTCAAGAAGCTCGACGAGATGAAGGAGACGGGCGAGTACGAGCGGCTGCCGAAGAAGGAAGTCATCGTGCTCGAGCGCGAGCGCGAGAAGCTCCAGCACACCCTCGTCGGCATCAAGAACCTGGACCGGCTGCCCTCGGCCGTGTTCATCGTCGACCCGAAGAAGGAGACGATCGCGGTGGAGGAGGCGCGCCGCCTGGCTATCCCCATCGTTGCCATCGTCGACACCAACTGCGATCCGACCGGGATCGACTATCCGGTTCCCGGCAACGACGACGCCATTCGCTCCGTGCGACTCATCACCTCGCGCATCGCCGACGCGGTCCTGGAGGGCGCCGGCACCCTGGCGAAGGAAGCAGCCGAGGCCGCGGAGATCCCGGCCTCGCCGGATCTGCCCGTGGTCACCGAAGCCGAGATGACCGCGTCCGCCGAAGCTCCGGCCCCGGCCTGAGGGGACTGGCTCGATGGCCTATTCCGCCGAGCAAGTCAAGAAGCTCCGGGACCTCACCGGGGCCGGCATGATGGATTGCAAGGCCGCCCTCGAGGCCTCCAAAGGTGATCTTCAAGGCGCGATCGAGCATCTGCGCAAGAAGGGGCTGGCCGACGCCCAGAAGAAGCAGCACCGCGAAGCCAAGGACGGCCTCATCCATGCGTACATCCACCAGGGCGGCAAGCTCGGCGTGCTGATCGAGGTCAACTGCGAAAGCGATTTCGTCGCGCGCACCCCCGACTTCCAGCAGCTGGTCAAAGACCTGGGCGTGCAGGTGGCCGGCGTGCCGACGACGACCTACGTCTCCCGGGACCAGGTGCCCGGCGCGGTCATCGAGAAGGAGCGGGAGATCTATCGCCAGCAGATGGCTGACCAGAAGAAGCCGCCACAGGTGATCGACAAGATCATCGAGGGCAAGCTCGAGAAGTTCTACACAGAGATGTGCCTGCTCGAGCAGCCCTTCGTCAGGGACGACACGGGCAAGACGAAGATCAAGGACATGGTGGACGCAGCCACGGCCAAGTTGGGTGAGCGCATCGTGGTGAAGCGGTTCGTGCGGTTCCAGGTCGGAGCGGACTAGACCTCATGCCCCAGGCCGGCAGCCCTGCCGCATACCGACGCGTTCTGCTGAAGATCTCGGGCGAGGCGCTGGCGGGTCGGCAGGGCTACGGCATCGAGCCTGAGACGATCAGCGGCATCGCGGAGGAGATCCGCGAAGTGGTCGGGATGGGCGTGCAGCTGGCCATCGTCATCGGCGGTGGGAATATCTTTCGCGGTCTCGCGGCGAGCGCCGGGGGCATGGACCGCGCCACCGGTGACTACATGGGCATGCTGGCGACGGTGATCAACGCGCTGGCGCTCCAGGACGCGATCGAGAAGGCCGGGGTGCCAGTGCGCGTGCTCTCGGCCATCGAAATGCGCGCGGTCTCCGAGCCCTATATCAGGCGCCGCGCCATACGCCACCTCGAGAAAGGACGCGTGGTGGTGTTCGCGGCCGGCACCGGCAACCCGTTCTTCACCACCGACACGGCGGGCGCGCTGCGCGCCGTCGAGATCGGCGCGGAAGCCCTGCTCAAGGCCTCCAAGGTGGACGGGATCTACACGGTGGACCCGAACAAGGACCCGACGGCGGTCAAGCTTCCGCGGGTCGGGTATATCGAGGCGCTCAACCGGGGCCTCGAAGTCATGGATACCACGGCCATCTCGCTCTGCATGGACAACAAGCTGCCGATCGTGGTGTTCGATCTCACGACGCGGGGCAATATCCGGCGCATCGTGGCCGGGGAAGCGGTGGGCTCGGTCGTGACGAACGACGCCGTGCCTCCGAAGGGGTAAAGCCATGCAAAACCTCCTGAAGGATCTCGAGACGCGGATGCAGGTCGGGGTGGACCTCTTGACCCGTGAGTTCGCGGGCGTCCGGACGGGACGCGCCAGCACGGCGCTCCTCGACAATATCCGGGTGGAGGCCTACGGCAACCTCACCCCGATCAATCAGCTGGCCTCGCTCTCCGTGCCCGACGCCAAGACTCTCGTGATCCAGCCGTGGGATGCCTCGCAGCTCGGGAACATCGAGAAAGCGATCCACAAGTCCGATCTCGGCATCATGCCGTCGAGCGACGGCAAGGTGCTGCGCCTGTCCATGCCGACGCTCACCGAGGAGCGGCGGAAGCAGCTCGCCAAGACCATCGGCAAGTACGCCGAGGACGCGCGCGTGTCCGTCCGCAACGTCCGTCGCGAGGCCAACGACAGGCTCAAGGCCATGGCCAAGGAGAAGAAAGTGTCGCAGGACGAGGAGCGCCGCGGACACGACGCCATCCAGAAGGCCACCGACACGTTCATCGCCAAGGTGGACGAGCTCGCCAAGAAGAAGGAGCAGGAGATCCTGGCGATCTGATCCGTCCTGTCGCCGAGACGGTGGAGTCCCGCGAGATTGCCCAGAGTCTCGTGCGTTGTCCGGGACGGATTCGCGTGGAATTCGCCCGTGCCGTCACGTAAGATGTGAGGATATGCCTCTCAAGTCGAGCGCCAGGGTGACGGAGCTCTCCGCGCTCGGAGAGCGCGAGCTTCGCGAGCGGGTCCTCTCTCGCCCGGTGCCACGCCACGTCGCCATCATCATGGACGGCAACGGGCGCTGGGCGACCTCGCGCGGCCTACCCCGCGTCGCGGGCCACGGCGAGGGCGTCAAGTCGGTGCGCAGCATCGTCCGGGCGGCGGGCGAGGTCGGCATCGAGTACCTGACGCTGTACGCTTTCTCGTCCGAGAACTGGAACCGGCCGAGCCACGAGGTGTCCACGCTGATGAGCCTGCTCGAGCGCTCCATCGACCGAGAGCTGCCGGAGCTCATGGCCCGCAGCGTCCGCTTCCGGGTCATCGGCCGCCCGAACGGCGTCCCGGCGGAGGTCCAGCGCCGCATCGATCACGTGGTCCAGGCCACCGCGGGGAACACGGGGCTGAACCTGCTCATGGCGTTCAACTACGGCGCCCGTGACGAGATCGTGGACGCGTGTCGCCGGCTCGCCCGCGACGTGGCCGAGGGACGGCTCACGCCCGAGCAGATCGACGAGGTGCGCATGAGCCGGGCGCTCTACACGGACGGCGTGCCCGATCCAGACCTGCTGATCCGCACCAGCGGAGAGATGCGAGTCTCGAACTTCCTCCTGTGGCAGATCGCGTATACGGAGCTCTGGGTGACGCCCACGCGGTGGCCGGATTTCGAGCCTCGTGAGCTCTACCTGGCCGTGATGGACTTCCAGCAGCGCGATCGGCGCTTCGGGCGGGTGTGAGGCCCGGGGTCCACGGAGTAACACGTCCCACGATCAAGGACGCGCCCACGCCGTCGCGCGAGAGAGGGCTGGCCAGGCGCATCGTGTCCACCCTCGTCCTGCTGCCGCTTTTCCTCTGGATCGTGATCGGCGGGGTCTCGCTCGTCTTCGACGTCATGATCGTTGCCGTCGGGATGCTGGCCAACTGGGAGTTTGCCCGCATGTTCCAGCGGGCCGGCGTGCCCGTCTTCCGAGAGGCCGGTCTCGTTCTGGGCGCGATGCTCACAGCCGCCTTCGTCTCGCCCGGCTGGCTGGCCGTCGTGCCGGCCGGCATCGTCATGATCGTGCTCGCGATGGGCCTCGCACAGCCGCAGGCGGGAGCCGCCCGCTGGCAGTCCGTGGCCGTGACCCTGCTCGGGCTCGCGTGGATCAACGCGCTTCTCGGACACGCGATTTGGCTGCGGGCCCTGCCCGACGGCCTCCACTGGATGCTTCTCCTCGTGTGGGTCACGTGGATCGGAGAGACCGCGGCCTACACGGTGGGCTCGCTGCTGGGTCGCCATAAGCTGGCTCCCCGGATCAGCCCCGGCAAGACCGTCGAGGGAGCGCTGGCGCAGCTGCTGGCCTCGCCCCTGGCCGCGCTCGCGGCGCAGGGTTGGCTCTTCCCAGGGCTCGGTGTGCGAGACGCCGTGCTGGTCGGGCTGCTGCTCGGCGTCATCGGCCAGGTGGGCGACCTCGTCGAGTCGGCGCTCAAACGCAGCGTCGGCACCAAGGACACGGGCCAGCTGATTCCGGGCCATGGCGGCATCCTCGACAGGGTCGACGGGCTCCTCTTCAACGCGCCGGCGTTGTTCTACTATGTGACGCACGGCAGGGTGTGGGGCGCATGAAGCGGATCACGGTGCTGGGGGCGACGGGCTCGGTGGGCCGGCGCGCGCTGGAGCTCTGCGCGCACTTCCCCGATCTCTTTCGCATCGAGGGGCTGGCCGCGCGCGGCTCGAACCCCACCCTGGTGGCCGAGCTCTGCCGCGCCCATCGCCCGAAGGTCTTGGCGCTGACCGACGAAGCGGCGATCGACGTGGTCATGCGGACGCTGTCGCACCCACGCCCCGAGATCCTGTCGGGCGCGCGCGGGCTCGAGACGCTCGCGCGCGAGGTGGACGCCGACGTCGTCCTCTCGGCCATCGTGGGGGGCGCGGGGCTCTTGCCCACCATGGCCGCCATCGAGTCGGGCAAGGCCGTCGCCGTCGCCAACAAAGAGCCGCTCGTCATGGCCGGCAGCCTCATGACGACCGCCGCCCGGCGGACCAAGGTGTCGCTCCTGCCGGTGGACTCCGAGCACAGCGCCATCTTCCAGTGTCTCGAGGGGCAGAAGCGCTCCCAGGTGCACCGCATCCTGCTCACTGCGTCCGGCGGACCGTTCCGCCAGACTCCGAAGGACGGGCTGGCTGCCGTCACCGTCGAGGACGCGCTCAATCACCCGACGTGGAAGATGGGCGCGAAGATCACGGTGGACTCGGCCACGCTGATGAACAAAGGGCTCGAGATCATCGAGGCGCGCTGGCTCTTCGATGTGCCGGCCGAGCAGGTGCAGGTGGTGGTGCACCCGCAGTCCATCATCCATTCCATGGTTGAGTATGTGGACGGGTCGGTCATCGCCCAGCTGGGCGTGGCCGACATGGGCATCCCGATCCTCTACGCCCTCAACTACCCCGACCGGCTACCATGGCCCGACGAGCGGCTCGACCTCACCAGGGTCGGCGCGCTCACCTTCGAGGCGCCGGACGTCGAGCGCTTTCCCTGCCTCCGCCTCGCCCGCGAGGCACTCGCGGCGGGCGGCTGTGCTCCGACCGTGCTGAACGCCGCCAACGAGATTGCCGTCGCCGCGTTTCTCGGCGGGCACATCCGCTTCACCCAGATCGCTGAACTCATCGCCCGCGCGCTCGACCGTGTGCCAGCGCGCCGCCTCGATTCCATCGAGACGTGCGTGGGACTGGACGGCGAGACGCGACGGCTTGTGGAGGGCTGGCTGCCCGCCGCCGTGGCCGCCGGTTCGTCAGGGAGGGCAGCACCGTGATCACCGTCATCGCTTTCATCGCCGTCATCGGGATCCTCATCCTCATCCACGAGTGGGGGCACTTTGTCGTCGCCCGCCTCTCGGGCGTCGGGGTCGAGCGCTTCTCCATCGGCTTCGGCCCTGTTCTATGGCGAGTCAGGGGTAAGGAAACCGAGTACTGCCTCTCGGCCATCCCAATGGGTGGCTACGTCAAGATGATGGGCGACGACGAAAACCCGCTGGAAGGCGGGAAGACCGGCGTCATGGACCCCAAGCGGGCGTTCAACCTGAAGCCGGTGTGGGTCCGCTTCCTGATCGTCTTTGCCGGTCCCGGGATGAACTTCGTCCTGGCCGTGGTGCTCGCGTCGCTCGCCTACATGGTCTGGGGGCACCCGGTGGTGCCGGCCGTCGTCGGGCGCGTGGTCGAGGGCAGCCCGGCGGCGCAGGCGGGGCTCAAGCCTGGAGACCGGATCGTGGCCGTGAACGGCCGCCCGGTCCAGTACTGGGACGAGGTGCTGTCCAGGATCCAGGCGGGCAGGGGCGAGAGCCTTGCCCTGACCGTCCGAGGGGAAGCCGGCGAGCGACAGGTAACGGTGACCCCGCAGCGGGTAGCGGGGCGCGACATCTTCGGCGACGAGCAGGACTACTGGGACCTGGGCGCGCGCCAGTCGGGGAGTGACCTGCCGCGCATCGGCGATGTGGTGGCGGGAGGCTCCGCGGCCAAGGCCGGACTCAAGCCGGGAGACATCGTCGTGTCTGTCAGGGGCAAGCCCATCTCCTCCTGGGACGAGCTCGCCGAGAGCATCAGCAAGCGCCCCGGAGAGCCGACCGAGCTCGGCGTGAAGCGGGGCGATGAAATGCTGACCGTGACGGTCACGCCCATCCCGACCGGGTCCGAGGGCAAGGGGCGCATCGGTATCAGCCACTCCGCCGCGCTGCCGACAGGTGTCGTCTTCGTGCGCTCCAATCCCGCCACCGCCATCGTCGAGGGCGCCGCCAAGACCTGGGAACTGACGTACCTCACGGTCAAGGGCATGTACAAGCTCATCACGGCCCAGCTCGCGCCCTCCAATATCGGCGGGCCGATCCAGATCGCCGCCGCAGCCGGCGAGCAGGCGCGCCAGGGCCTGGCCTATTTGACGCTCTTCACCGCGCTCATCAGCGTCAACCTGGCCGTGCTGAATCTCTTGCCGGTGCCGATGCTCGACGGCGGGCATCTCCTGTTCTTCGTCTTCGAGGCGGCGCTCGGCCGACCCATCTCGGTCCGCAAGCGCGAGATCGCCCAGCAGGTCGGCTTCGTGCTCCTGATGATGCTGATGGTGTACGCCGTGTACAACGACCTCTCGCGGCTCGACGTCTTCCACCGCTTCTTCCGCTAGCCGGGGATCCAGCATGGGCCAATACCGCTGTCACGTGTTCGTGTGCACCACCGGGGAGACCTGCCCGCAGCAGGGTGATGTCGAGAAATACGTGAAGACGCTCCGCGCCGCCGTTGCAACCGCGGGCAAACACACCGACGTCCGCATCAACAAGGCCGGCTGCTTCTCGCAGTGCGGCCACGGCCCGATGATCGTGGTCTACCCGGACAATGTTTGGTACGCGGGCGTCCAGGAGTCGGACCTTCCGGAGATCCTCGAATCACACATCCTGAGCGGCCGCCCCGTCCAGCGATTGATCTACGACCCGGGCGTGCCGGGGCCGAACAAGGTCAAGGCCGCCTCTTAGGCATGCGCTGGATCCGCTCGCTCATCCCGACGCTCCGGGAGGACCCCGCCGACGCCGAGGCGATCAGCCACAAGCTCATGGTCCGCGCCGGGCTCGTGCGCCAGCTGGCATCCGGCATCTACGTCTATCTCCCGCTCGGGCAGCGCGTCATCGACAAGGTCAACGCCATCATTCGCGAGGAGATGAACCGGATCGGCGGGCAGGAGATGACCATGCCGGTGCTGCAGCCGGCGGAGATCTGGCAGCAGTCGGGCCGCTGGGACGCAATCGGCGGGGAGATGTTCCGGCTCAAGGATCGCAATGAGCGAGACATGTGCCTGGGCATGACCCACGAAGAAGTCGTGGCATGGCTGGCCGCGCGCGAGATCCGCTCCTACCGCGACCTGCCGCAGATCTGGTACCAGATCCAGACCAAGGAGCGCGACGAGGCGCGGCCTCGATCGGGCGTGCTGCGCACGCGGGAGTTCCTGATGAAGGACTCCTATACGCTCGATCCCGACCAGGCCGCGCTCGACGTCTCCTACAACGCGCACAAGCAGGCCTATTGCGCGATCTTCGACCGCTGTGGCATCCGCTACGTGGTCGTGGACTCAGACCCGGGCATGATGGGTGGCTCGGGCTCGCACGAGTTCATGGCGCCGAGTGCCGCCGGCGAGGACGAGGTCGCCCTCTGCGGCGCCTGCGGCTACGCGGCCAATGTCGAGCTGGCGCGCGCGGTGCCGGCGACGGTCTCGCTGCCTGACAGCGGGCCGCGAGAGGTTCCCACCCCCGAGGTTCGAACCATCGCCGAGGTCGCCGCGCACCTCAAGGTGGACGCCGCCTGCACGATCAAGAGCCTGCTGTTCATGGTCGGCGAGGCGCCGGTGCTCGTCCTGGTTCGCGGCGACCACAGCCTGCACGAGCGAAAGCTCGCGCGAGCCCTCCGAGCCGAGCCGCGTCCTGCGCGTCCGGAGGAAGTGCGCCAGCATCTTGGCGCTTCCGTGGGCTCCGTGGGCCCTGTCGGCGTCACCGGCGCGCGCGTCCTGGCCGACGAGTCGCTCAAGGCCGGCCGCTACGTCGTTGGCGCCAACCGTGACGGGTTCCATCTGACCGGTGTGATGCCAGGCAAAGACTTCGCCTGCGAGTGGGCCGATCTCCAGGTGGCGCTGCCGGGCGAAGGCTGTCCCAAGTGCGGCACGCCGCTCGCGGTCGAGCGCGTCATCGAGATAGGCAACATCTTCAAGCTCGGCACCACGTACTCCGAGGGCCTCAACGCCCTCTATCTCGACGAGCAGGGGCAACAGCGGCCCATCGTCATGGGCTCGTACGGCATAGGCCCGGCGCGGATCGCGGCCGCCGCCGTCGAGCAGCGCCACGACGCCGACGGTATCGTCTGGCCCTGGGCCATAGCACCCTTCCACGTCCACCTCGTGCCGGTCGCCGTCAAGGACACGGCCCAGATGAGGGCGGCCGAGGAGATCGAGCGGACGCTCCAGGCAGCCGGGTTCGACGTCCTCATGGATGACCGCGACGAACGGGCCGGGGTCAAGTTCAAGGACGCCGATCTCCTGGGCATTCCCATACGGGTGACGGTGGGCAATGCTCTCGCCAAGGAAGGGGTCGTCGAGATCCGAGAGCGGGCAGGACGCGCAGATCGGAAGGTACCCGTGGATCAGGTTCTTGACGCGGTTCGGGGGATATCCCGGGAGGCGGCCATGGCGTGAGACAGGCCTCTGGCATGCCCTGGGGCTCGCTGAGCCTTGCGGGTGACCGCTACATGTGCTAAAGTTTTGACAAAAGTGGGCGCCGCCCACTTTTTTGTTCTCTTGAGGAGCGGAGGTTCGGCGGCTATGGGCCTCATGGCCGGTGATGGGGAGGCATTCTTGGCCAAGGTCGAGGCCCTCCTGTCCCCGGTTCTGGCCGCGCACGGGCTCGGGCTGGTGGATGCGCAGTGGCGCAGGGAGGGACGGCGCTGGGCCCTGCGCTTCTTCGTGGACAAGCCTGGTGGCGCGGGCATCGCCGACTGCCAGCGCTTCAGCCACGAGGCGGGTGATGTGCTGGATGTGTCCGGCCTGGTGACCGAGTCGTACGACCTTGAGGTGTCCTCGCCGGGGCTGGACCGTGAGCTCCGAAAGGACAGGGAATTCGCCTGGGCGGTGGGCAAGGATGTGCGGTGCTGGGTGCGCGAGATGGTCGCTGGCCGGCTCGAGTTCGCGGGGCGCCTCGCGGCGGCCTCAGCGGAGCGGATCGTCATCCAGGCGCCCGATGGCGGGTTGAACGAGGTCCCGAGGGCCCTCGTGACCAAGGCGCGCCTGGATCCGCCGTTCCGGCGGAAGTGAGTCGTGGCAACAAGCGTGAACAAAGAACTCATCTACGTGATCGGCCAGATGGCGACGGAGAAGGGGATCGACAAGGAGGTCCTCTTCGAGGCGCTGGAGTCTGCCCTCCTCTCGGCCTCCAAGAAGACCATGGGTGTGGCAGACAACGCGCGCATGGAACTCGACCGTCACACGGGGGCCCTCAGGGTCTTTGCCCGCAAGAAGGTCGTCGAGGCGGTCGCGGACCCCAAGCTCGAGATCGGACTCAAGGAAGCGCGCAAGCTCAATGCCGAAGCGGAGCTCGAGGACGAGATCGAAATCGAGCTGCCGCCGCAAGAGTTCGGCCGTATCGCTGCGCAGACCGCCAAGCAGGTCATCCTCCAGCGGGTGCGGGACGCCGAACGTGACGCAGTCTATTCCGACTTCATCGACAAGCAAGGCAAGATCATCCGCGGCACGGTGCACCGCATCGAGAAGCGGAACGTGATCGTGGACCTGGGCAAGGCCGAGGCGGTCATCACCGAGCGCGAGCAGATTCCTGGGGAGCGCTACAACCCCAATGACCGGGTCCGCGCCTTCGTCCAGGAGGTCAAGAAGACCGCCAAGGGGCCGCAGATCCTGCTCTCGCGCGCGGACGCGGGCTTCCTCGTGCGCCTGTTCGAGGCCGAGATCCCGGAGATCGCCGAGGGCATCGTGCAGGTCAAAGCCGCTGCGCGCGAGCCCGGCGAGCGCGCCAAGGTCGCCGTCGTCTCGACCAAGCGCGATGTCGACCCGATCGGCGCCTGCGTCGGGCTACGCGGCACGCGCATCCAGGTCATCAGCCGCGAGCTGCGCAGCGAGAAGATCGACATCGTGGAGTGGGCGGCGGACCCGGCTGCCTTCGTGGCCCGGGCGCTCTCGCCAGCCAAGGTGTCTTCGGTCACGCTCGGTCCGCCCGGTGAGACCGGAGAGATGCGCGCGGCGCTCGTGATCGTGCCGGATAACCAGCTGTCGCTGGCGATCGGCAAGAAAGGGCAGAACGCGCGCTTGGCGGCCAAGCTGACGGGGCTCCACGTGGACATCAAGAGCGAGGGTGAGATCGAAGAGGAGCGTAGGCTGCTGGAAGAGGAGCAGGCCCGGGGCCGGGCGGCGCTCGCCGAGTTCCCGGGCCTGGGCGCGCAACTGGTCGAGCGCCTGGCCGAGCACGGGCTTTTCTCGCCGCCCCGCATCGTGCGCGCGGGCCTCCAGGCCTTGGAGGCAATCCCTGGACTCGGCGACAAGAAGGCTGCGGCCGTGCTGGCCGCCGCCGAGGAGTGGATCGCCCAGCATCCACCGGTCGAGCCAGAGCCCGAGGGGATGCCAGAGAGTGGAGACGAAGTCGCCGCCGTCGAGGGCGAGTCTCAGCCTCAAGGCGAGGTTCCACCCGAGAACATGGCGCGGACGTCGGCCGAGTGACGGTGGGCCCCCTGCGTACCTGCATCGGATGCCGGCACGTGCAACCCAAGGGCCTGCTCCTGCGGCTGGTGCGCGCGAGCGACGGGCGGGTAGTCGTAGACGAGAGAGGTCGAGCGCAGGGGCGAGGCGCCTACGTGTGCCGCACTGCCGAGTGCATGCAGCGGGCGCTGCGGGCCGGGCGGCTGGGGCATGCGTTCAAGCGGCCCAGCGAGCCTCCTGTCTCCGGCACGGTAGTGATCCTGGACGGCCTGGTCCTACACGACAAGGCGAGGAGGTAAACCGGCTGTGGCGGCACGAGTGAAGGTCATCGACCTCGCGAAGGAGCTGGGTGTCACGAGCAAGGACCTGATCGTCGCCCTCGAGGCGATGGGCCAGAAAGGCATGCGGGCGATGAGCCCGCTGCAGGCGGCGACGGCCATGGAACTGCGGGTGAAGCTCGGCCGCGGCCGCGATCTGCCCGAAGAGCCCAAGCCCAAGCGGGCGCCGAAGGCCAAGTCACCGGCCGTGGCAGGCCAACCGTCAGCCGCGGTCCGGAAGAAGAGCGGGGGAGTGGCTCCGGCGGCGAAGACGACGCGCAAGAAGACGGCCAAGGTAGAGGCCGAGGAGTCCCTGGCGCCACAGCCCGTCGAGGAAATCAAGCCCGCGGCGACACTCTTTCGTCACACCGCGGTGGCCGCGACTGTCGAGGC